>Ga0207714_1000142_pt1 | contig 46275 bp, 42 predicted proteins | sample PonA232FremontCA_2_FD_187270 | JGI IMG/M metagenome (GOLD analysis project Ga0207714, IMG submission 187270) | Marine sediment microbial community from Fremont, CA, USA - Pond A23 Sediment 2 (SPAdes) | ecosystem: Environmental > Aquatic > Marine > Unclassified | place: USA: Fremont, California... | reverse complement strand
GAATATGGCCTCTCCCTCTCAGAGGGTCAAAAGGAGCGCCTCATGGCCACCTATCGGGAGCTGCCGCCCTTCGAGGACGCGACCCCGGGCCTGGAGAAGGCCCGAAAGGCGGGATTCTCCCTGTACGCCTTCTCCAACGGCAGCGCCGAGGCGGTGGGCAACCTGCTGCAGAATGCAGGGCTTCTGGAGTTCTTTGCCGACGTGATCAGCGTGGAGGACCTGCGCACCTTCAAGCCGAGCCCGGCGGTGTACTGCCACTTCCTGAGACGGACCGAAGCGACGGGGTCCGAGGCCTGGATGGTCTCCAGCAACCCCTTCGATGTCATCGGCGCGGTTTCCGCGGGTATGCGCGCGGCCTGGGTGCGGCGCTCCGAGAGCGCGGTCTTCGATCCCTGGGAGATCGAGCCCACGCTCACGGTCTCCGGCCTGGAGGAGCTCGTCCGTGGGGTGAATGGAGAGTAGGGGATGCCCTCATGGGGCTATGGTTTCGGTTGCATCCCCATGAGGGCGTTTTTCTGGGGATTGGGCCGCTTCAGGGAGGTCTTGGGTCCCGCACCTATCTCGACAGTCGTGGGAGTGTTCCAGTGACCTCGTTGCCTGTACCACGTAACTCAAGATAGGTGCCAAGGCTTGAGCAATTCAAGGCTCCCTTTCAGCCGGATAAACCTATTGTTCCATCTTCTCCCGTTGCTGTCCTTTCCCTTGTTCTTGAGAGCGTTGTTGCCTGATTTTCTGGAATTTCTTTCGAATCTGGGTAAGCTTGTCCAGGTATTCCTGGGTCTTAGGGTCTTCATCCTTCATGGCTTCAAGGGATTCCTGCTGCAGCTCTTTTCCTTTCCGGCGGAGCTCTTTGTCCTGCCTGAGTGCCATTTGAGCCTTCATTTTTTCTTTACGGGAGGCGTTCTCGGGCATCATCTCCTTCATCTTTTTCTTTTGAAGCTCCTGGTACTCCTTTTTCTTCTTCTTCAACTTCGGATTATTTTCCATGGCTGATTTTTCGATTTGCTTTAGCTTTTGGGCATATTTTTGGGCCTGCTGTTTGAGTTGCGCAAGATCTTGGCTTTCTTGACCCTGCTGATTCTGCTGTTGGTTTTCATTGCTCTGCTGGGCGCTAGTCTGCGGAACGGCAATCAGAAAGCAGGCTAACGTGGTCAAACCCAGGAAAAGTCCTTTTACGGGTTTTGCCTTCTTTTGTGTGGTTTTTCCATCCATTTTCTTTCTCCTTGTGGATGATTATTGGTTCTGAAAAGGAATCGATCAAGATCCATTGCTAGGGAAAAAAATCCGCATTCCGGCCAGGGAGGGGGATGAGCCGGAATGCGGCAAACAAGGGGGAAGACAGAGTGAGGAAGGGAATCCATCCAACCGATGCTCTGCACGTATATCAGAGACACCCGCGTCCAGAGGCTTGCATGGCCTGTTTTTTCCTGACCAGCCGGGACATGCGGTGATTGCCCAAGTGACTATTCCTAGGGTCTGTTGATTCTATCGCACGAAGCGTGAGAAGGAAGAATCAAATCCTTCCTTTCGGCTATGCATCAAGCATGCCACTTACTCCAGTCTGACTACCGAACTGCCGGATCCCGCCATTGGGGGTTTTCTCCGCTCGGCTTCGCCTGAGCGCTCGAGGCGTGAATGTGTCATTATGAAACATGTGAACGTCCCGGCAAAGTGAAGGGGAAGGAAAAATCAGCTTTCCTCCTCCATCCAGCGATAGAGGGTTCGTCGGCTGATGCCGAGGATGGTCGCGGCGCGTCTCTTGTTCCCCTGCACCTGCTGCAGCACGTGGTTCAGGTACAGCCGCTCCATTTCCTGCATGGAAGGCAGGGAATCCTTGCCTTCAGTGAGCCGGGCCCAGAAGGCCTTGTCGATTCCCTGTCGCGTTTGAGAGGGGTTGGTGTATGTGTCTCTTTGCAGGCGGAAGGGCAGATGGTCCACCTCCACCTTTCGCCCGTGACAAAAAGTCACAGCCCGTTCCAGTATATTCTGCAATTCCCTTATATTTCCCGGAAAATCGTATTGTTCCAGGATTTTCAGGGCCTCGTCGCTCAGCCCCTCAACTTCCTTGCCCAGTTGGAGGTTATAGCGGTTGACGAAATGCGCGGCCAATAGCTTGATGTCTTCCTGCCTTTTCCGGAGGGGAGGAATGCTTATGCTGAAGGTTTCCAAGCGGTAATATAGATCCTCCCGGAAGCTTCCCTCCTGGGTGAGCTCCTCCAGATTCTGGTTCGTGGCGCAGATGATCCGCACATCCGCCTTGCGCTCCTGGTTGCTGCCCACGGGCCGGAAGCTGCCGTCCTGGACCACGCGCAAGAGCTTGGATTGAAGACTAAGCGGCATTTCACCGATTTCGTCCAGAAGCAGGGTGCCTTCGTGACAGCGCGGGAACAGGCCGGTCCGCTTCTTGTTCGCGCCGGTGAAAGCCCCTTCTTCGTGGCCGAAGAACTCGCTTTCCAGAAGCTCGGCCGGGATGCCGGCGCAATTGATTGCCTGAAATGGCCCGTTCTTTCGAGGACTCAGGTCGTGCAGGGCCTTGGCAACGAGCTCCTTGCCTGTTCCGCTCTCGCCGTGGACGAGCACGGGCCCGTTCGCCAGGGCGATATCCTGGATCTGATCGTAGAGAACCCGCATTTCCCGGCTTCTGCCGATCATGCCCTGGAAATCCTGATGGTGCACGAGCTTTCTGAATCGGGACACTTCCTTGCGCAAGCGCTGGTTCTGGAGGATTCGCTGCACGCAGAGCCGGAAGTGATCCAGGTCGAGGGGCTTGGTGAGGAAATTGTCAGCTCCGGATTTCAGGGCCTCGACAGCCTGGGGAATGCTGCCGAAGGCGGTTACGATGAGGAAGCTCGGCTGCATGTACAGCTGCTGGCTCCATTTCAAAAGCTCCATGCCGTCGGCCTCCGGCAGCCTGAGATCACTGACCACCAGGTCCGGCTCCCAGCTCTGGAGCAGGGGAAAGGCCTTCTCCGCGCTGGATTCGGTGGATATCGCCAGCCCCTCGTCCTCCAGCTCTTCCGCCAGGAGCTGTTTCAGGCTTTGATCGTCCTCCACCAGGAGGACCCGTTCCCGGGTGTCGTTATTTGCCATATTCGATCCCGTCCTGTCGGATTTCCTCTTTCCGTTCAAGCTCGACTGGAAGCTCAACTGTGAGGCAAGCCCCGCCAAGCTTTGAATCGGAGACATCCACCTCTCCTCCGTGATCCCGGACAATGCCGTGCACTACGGACAGACCGAGCCCCGTGCCCTGTCCCGTCTTCTTGGTGGTGAAGAAGGGCTCGAAAAGCTTGGGGCGAATATCCTGGGAGATACCGTTGCCGTCATCCTCCACGCTGAATACAATCCGTTCCTCTTCCGACAAGGACCAGCTCAGCACGACCTTGCCCACACCATCCGCCTGGAGGGCGTTGCGCAACAGGTTGGTCAGGACCTGCTCGATGCGCATGGAATCCACATAGATGGATGGTCCTGGTTCCGGCCCATCCAGCAGGACATGAACATCGGTTTGGATTTCCTGCTGCACGAGCGAGTACGCGGATCTGGCGAGATGAGCCGCATGCACCCATCGCCGGTGTTGTCTGGATGTGCGGCCGAAATCCAGGAGCTGACGAACGATGCGCTCCATGCGCTGGACCTCGTGGCGGATATCCTGCAGGCCGTTGCGCTGGACCTCTTCCAGGCTCTGGTCCCTGAGACAGCGCTGGGCTTTTCCATCGATCACGGAAAGGGGTGTCCCCAGCTCGTGGGCGACCCCTGAGGCCAGCTGCCCGATAGCCGCCATTTTCTCGCTCTGGCGGAGCTTTTCCTCCAGATCCTGCTGGGCGTCCTTGCGCTGCGCGATCTCTGTCTCCGCCTTGGACATGCTGTCCAGCATGGTGTTCAGGGCCCCGCTCAGGGAAGCGATTTCCTTGGGTCCCTGCCTGCTGGCGCGATGAAAGCGTTCCCCGGAGCTGACTCGGGACATGGTTTGGGAAATGCCGCTCAAGTAGCGACCCACAGCCCTGTGGAAGCCGAACAGCACAAGTCCCGCCATAATCGTGGCCGCCAGGGCCAGAAAGCCGATCGCCTGCATCTTGACCCTTTGGATATTGCTCCTGATGTCGCTCTTTTTGCGGCTGACCTGAAGCAGTCCGATGCTGTTCCCCGCTGAGTCGAACAAGGGCACGAAATAGGAATAGACCTCCCGCCCACCGATACGTTCATACTGCCCAGCCCTTTTGTTCCCCAAAATCATCTCCCTGGCGATGTTGGATCGGGTGGAAGGGCCCAGAGCCCCTACAGCCGCGATCCGTTCCCCTTGGGTGTTATAGACTGAGGCGCCGTAAACCCGGCCAATGCTGAACACCGACTTCAGGGCCTGGCCCAGGCTGTCCACACGGCCCTTTTCCAGGCTGTAGCTGATCGGCTCCCTGACGGATCGAGCCACTAATTCCATCTGCTCCTGCATCCGCTTTTCGATGGTGTTGTCCAGGGCCTTGAGCCCTAAATAGGTGAACACGGCCATGGTCAGGAGCAAGGGTATGATGGCCATGCAGACCAAGGCGGTCCGCAAGCTGAATCTGGATATAATGGCTTCCAGCACGGTCCCTCCTCGCCTCGCAGCGTTTTCATGTTTCGATGTGCCTGCGGCGACGCAGGCAAGGGGGCATTCTAATCCATGTGACATTGTGACACAAAAGGGAATTGCATCACTCCGTGGCCCTGCTCACTCCATTTGGTTTTCCTGGGGGAAATCAGCTTTCATTTCTTTGTCGCAAAAGGAGATAAAAAAGCGGCGAGCCCAGGGTCGGCAAGGGCTTATCCCGTTTTTGCCCCAGTTGGAAAACATGGGCTCACAGCATCACGGTAAGGACAAGGCAATCCGGATGGAGGGCATCTGGAGCGCTTTCGGCATGCATGCTCAAGCCGCTGGTGTGCTTCAAAGGGGAGGCGGGATTGGAACAATATTCCGGGGATATCGCCTTTCACGGTCGATCCGCAGCTTTTGGGCGCAATTCGTTTACAGGGGCATGGTCCGTGCTCATGTTTGACCAAAGCAACGCCTTCTGCTGAATTGTCCCCTGGCGTTTTCCACGGCGATTGTCCAGTTGCCAAGGAGGGGATAGGCCCCACAAGGGCCTATCCCCTCGTGGATGGTGCTTTGTTATTGGCTCATCTTGGAGAGCTTTTCCTGGAGCTTGGGATCGTTCTGAACCGCCATGGCGATTTCGTTGTATTCCTGTACAGTCAAGCCGGCATTCTTGATTGCGTCAACCATTTTTCGGGAATACTTGTCCTTGATCTCTTTGGCCTTGGTCTTGTCGCCCTTCGCTTGCTTGATTTCTTGGGCGTAATCGGATCTGATTTGCTTGAGCTTTGGCTGAGCTTGGGCGAACTTTTTCAGCTCGTCCTTGCTGATGTCCTTTGTCTTTTGCTCGGATTGATATTCCTGCTGCTGCTCCTGCTGTTTCTGCTGCCCTTGATCCTGCGCCGCCAAAGGGGCGGTGCTCACAAGAAACAAAGCAAGCGCGGATACGAGGGTTGTCCACAGCATGGCCTTTTTGGATACTGGGTGAGCCTTCATGAGATGCCTCCTGAATTGAAAGGTTGAGGTTTTCTTGACCGTGTTTCTCGAACAAGCATGGATCATGCCAACGATCCCGAGTTCGGTGGCTTGAAGCAATTCCCTCGTTTTATTGGAAAAATCTTTATGCAACGCGGATCTCGAGACAGCCAGCAAGCCGTGTCAAAATGGCACATGTGTTGTGCTGTCCGAAGGCGCGTCCCGTGCGTGGGAAGAGCCCGTACGCAAGCCCCTTGGTCGAGTCTCCCTTATGTTTGCCCTGAGATGGTCATCTGGCGTAGCCTGGGCCGGGCATCGCTTCCAGGGCATGCATCTCCCGTGGCCTTGACTGCGGCTCGGTGAGTGCGCCCGGGGCGGGAATACGCGTGAGGGCATCAAGACGGCAAGGAGCTCGTGATGGGAACAAGCGAATCATCAACGCACAAGTGGGCCTTCCGCCCCAGATTCCGCAGACACGCCTTCGGCTGGCGCTCGCAGACGCCGATCAAGCGGCTCAAGGAGGCGGTCTCGGAAATCAAGAAGGTGGGCCGCAAGGACAAGGTCCTCGCGGCCGAGGGCGCGGTGATCCTGCTGGAGAAGGCCTCTCCGGCGCTGGAGCAGGTGGACAGCTCCTCCGGGGCCATGGGCAACGCGGTGAACAGGGCCATTGACGAGCTGGCCCCGCTCATCGCCAAGGCGCCCGCGGAGGAAAAGCAGAGGGAGAAGTGGCTGGAGCGGCTGTGGCAGGCGATCCAGAAGGACCATATACCCTATATCGAATACCTGCAGTGTTACTGGGGCGAGCTCTGCGGCAGCCCGGAGCGGGCCTCGGAATGGGCGGACCGGTTGATCGGGGACGTGCGGTGGAACTGGACCGACCCATCCGCTGAGGGCAGGCATTTCGATGGGATCATCCCCTGTCTGAGCAGCCTGTTCGCAGCTGGCCGATATGAGGAGCTCCTGGAGCTTCTGGATCTGGCGCCGTTTCGCTTCTGGCCCTATCACAGATGGGGTGTCTGGGCCCTGCGGGCCCTGGGCAGGACCGGCGAGGCCCTGCGCTACGCGGAGAACAGGGGCCTCAACGACCCACCTCTGGAGATCGCCCTGGAATGCGAGGCCCTCCTGCTGGCCTCGGGCCTGCGGGACGAGGCCTACTCCCGCTACGCCTTCGAGGCGAACGCGAAAAGCACCTATCTGGCTACTTTCCGGGCCATCGCCAAGAAGTATCCCCACAAGGACAAAAGCCGGATTATCCGGGATCTGGCAAGCCAGACCCCAGGCCGGGAGGGCAAGTGGTTCGCCGCGGCCAAGTCCGCGGGGCTGTACGAGGAGGCCATCGAGCTGGCCAATGCCTCGCCCTGCGACCCGAAAACCCTCACCCGGGCAGCCAGGGACATGGAGGCCCAGGAGCCGGAGTTCGCCAGACAGGCCGGACTGACCGCTCTGTCCTGGATGGTGGAAGGGTACGGGTACGAGATCAGCAACTTCGACGTCCGGGCGGCGTACGACCACGCCCTGGCTGCGGCGGAACAGACCGGCACGAGACGGGAAACCCTGGAGCGCATTCGGGAGATCGTCCGCGCGGAGACCATGTCCGACCGCTTCGTCACCAGGGTGCTGGGCCGCGAGCTGGGCTTGAGCTGATCCAGCGGGTCAGACCGAAAAGAGGAGGATACGCCTTGATGACTGAACGAGACATTCCAAGCACCTGGCCCCTGGAGGAGTGGAAGCGGCTGAGCGAGCACCCCAGCCCCTTTGTGCGGCTCTGGGTGGCCAGGTCGGCCCGGAAGCATACGGACCGGGAGTCCCTGAGCGGTCTGCTGCGGACGCTATTGGAGGACGAGAGGGCCCTTGTCCGGTATCACGCGGAGATGGATCTGCTTGATGCGCCACTTGCGGAGCTCGGGGAATGGTATCTGCACATCGCGCTGCGAAGCACCTTCCGCTGGGGTCGGGTCCGTTCCGCCCTGGAGAGCCTGGCGGCAATCGGAGATGGGGACCGCCTTCTCATCTGGCTGGAGCAATCCTATGCGGAGCTCCGCGAGGCTGGACCGGAGAGGGAGCTCATCCTGCAGCATATTTGCACCCTGTCCGGATATCTGGCCCTCATGCCCCTGTCCCGGGCCGAGCCGGTGGCTGAGCGGTTGCATGGGATACTCCGGGAGCTCTCCAGGGAACAAGGGGAGCTCCTGGGAGAGCCTTCAGAAGAAGATGTCTCCCACGCCCTGGCCGGACTTTTGCTGTCCCATCCCAGGCCCCGAGAGGTCCTGGGCTTTCAGGATGAACTCGATTGCCCCCTGGACCTTCCCCAAGCCATTTCGGAGATCATGGGCGACAGGGACTGGGTGAACAGGCTCTATGGAATGGGACCTGATTCCGACGACGCGGACGATACTTATGATCTCGATATCTGGGGTGATCGCGATGATGATGAAGATGATCTCCACGCCCCGGAGGATTTCGAGGATGAGGACGACCCCTACGATATGGATGATTTCGATGTCACCGAGGTTCGGGATCCTGCGAAAGATGATCCAGAGCAGTGGGAGGGAGCCTGGGATGAAGGCGATCCGCGAGAGCGTGGGCTCGGGGACCTGGATGTGGAATTTTTGCAGAAGCACCTCTCCATGGATTTCATAGGTGCCCTGGAGGACTATCCGCGGCAATGGCCCCGGATTTGTCTGGAACACGCGGAGCAAGTCCTGCGGGAGGCTTCCGCTGTGGCCAGTGGAGCAGAATCATCCCCCAGTACCCCTTCCGATGATTTCAGCAGGCTAGAACGGATCCTCCTCCTGCTCAGGGTGCTTGCCGACCCCGAGTTGCCCCAGGGTTCACAACCCGATGATCCGCAGGAGTGCGCGCTGCTCCTTCTCCTTTTTCTCTCCGCCGGTCGGGACTGCCTCGGTCGGAGTGAAAAGGATTTTTCCAGCGAGGAGATGCTCTCGCTCATTTCCCGGGACAGGCCGGACATGCTCCTGGACCGCGGATTGCTCTCCCGCCTGAAATCCGGGGCCGGGGAGGCGAGCTCCTCTTTCCGGGAAATGCTCCTCGAGCACTGCCGGGCAGCTTTGTCCGACTACGGCCAGGCCTGGAGCAAGAGGGTGCTCGATCTCGCCCCCGTCTACGGGTTGGAGGAGCTCATTCCGGGAATCATGGAGCTCCTTCGGGAGCAGGATGATGTTTTCCAGGAGGAGGCCATTTCGAAACTGGAGGATATTCTGGCCGCCTTCCGCTCCCCTCGGATCTGGGAGGAATACGTCAGGCACAGCGGCGGCGGGGACAGCTCCGTCTGGTCGAAGCTGAATACCTGGCCTGCGCTGTTTTATCTCCAAAACGCTCCCTGTCCGGAAGCGCTGGAATGGCTTCGGGCCAATCTGCCCGTCCTGCTGGAGAAGGACGAGATAGAGGCCCTGGAAGCCGTGCGCCTGTCCGGGGATGCGCGATTCATTTCCGAGCTGCAGCCCTTTCTGGCCGAGGACGAGGATCGACGCAAGGAGGTGTTTCAGACACTGTGCCGCCTGCACGGGGACAGCCGAGCCCTGGGCCCGGAAGAGGAGGTGTCCCTCTGGGAGAGGAGGGAGGCAGAGCACGAAGAGATGCTAAAGATGGCGCGGTCCGTGCTGCAGGAGGAATCGCCGCCTTCTTCCCCGCACGGGGAAAGGATCCAGCTGCGCTGCGATCAATGCGGGGGCATGTTCCATTACAGGCCGGAGCGGATCGTGATCTATTACCCACCGGAAGGAGAGGCCCGGGAATTCGCCGTGGATATCGGGGGAGAAATCGCGTGCAAGGCCTGCGGAGCCCCGGTGGATCGCCTGGGTCTTACCTCCTTCGGGCAGTTCCAGCTCATGTCCTCGACGTTGCCCAACCTGTCGTATGCCACTGTGCAAAACGACGTGCAGATCCTGGGCGAAAACAAGGAATGCGAGAAGCAGGTCCTTGTCTGTCCCCAGGGTCAGGAGGTCCTGGGAGAGCCTGTGGAAACCATGAGTCAGGGGCTGGAGAGATATGATCGCCTTCTGGCCAATGATCCTGAGAACACGGGTTTCCTGGTGGGCAAGGCCAATCTCCTCTTTCGGCTCTTGCGCTTGAGGGAAACCGAGGCGTATTACCGCAGGGTCCTCGAAGGCGATCCCAGCTGTCTCGATGCGTTGGTGGGCCTGTTTGATCTCTGTCGCAGACAGGGTCGGGAGCAGGAGGCCTGGGAGTGGCTGCAACAGGCCCATGATCTGCTCCATCGGGGCAACGTGGTCCGAGGGGATCGGAACGATCTGCAGGAACGGATACGCCAGGTATATGCCAGAGAGGCCTCAAGGCGCGGCATGGCCCCGGAGCAGCCCGTAAGGAGCCGAAAGCACCGGGTCCAGCGCAACGACCCCTGCCCCTGCGGCAGCGGCAAGAAATTCAAGAAGTGCTGCCTGGACAAGTGATCCGGCGCGGCAAGAAGGCCATGGGAAACGGCCTTCTTGCCGCGATTTCTCGATGATGCGCGTGTCCGGTAAATGGAGATGATCAGAGAATGCCCGGCCGACATGGTGGCGACGCCTTCTTCTCGCACGCGACACTAATGGTGTCGCCGGAGCCCAGTGGCTACAGCGCCTGTTGGTAGAGCCCCTGGATCTCCTGCGGGTCAAGGACCGGTCTGGCGTTGAACAGGGTCGCGGAGTCAGCCAGGGCGTGCATGGCGCAGAGACCCAGGTCCTCGTCCTCGGAGATTCCCAGGTCGCGCAGCCTCATGGGGTGGCCCACCCTCCGCATGAGCTCCTCCACGGAGTCCGCTGCCGCCAGGGCGAGCTCCCGCTGGCTCCCGCCCTCGGTGGGCACCCCCAGGGCCTGCGCAGCCTGGGCCAGCTTGTCCGAGGCATAGTCCAGGTTGAAGCGCATCACATGGGGCAGCAGGACCCCGCAGGCCGCGCCGTGGGGGACGCCGTAGTGCATGCCCAGGGTATGCGCCATGCCGTGCGCCAGGCCCACCTGGGCCACGGTGAAGGCCCAGCCGGCCATGGTCGCGGCGATCTGCACGGTGTTCCTCGCCTTGTCCCCGCCCTCTCCGGAGAGGACGCGGGGCAGGTTGTCCCGGATGAGGCGGATCGCCTGCAGGGCCTGACCGTCGCAGATGGGCTGGGCCATGACGCTGGTCAGGGCCTCGATGGCGTGGGTCAGGGCGTCCATTGCCGTGCTGACGGTGAGCTGCTCGGGCAGGGAGCGGATCATGCGGGGGTCCAGAATGGCGGTGTTGGGAATGATGTGGTTGTCCAGGATATAGACCTTGCGCTCGGCCCCGGGGCTCTTGAGCACCGCCATGTTGGTCACCTCGCTTCCGCTGCCCGCGGTGGTGGGAACGGCGATGTGGGGCGTCTGCGGCTCCTGGAGCCGGAACATGGCCACGTGATCATTGGCCCGCCCCCCGCTTTTCAGGGTCACGCAGACCCCCTTGCCGGTGTCCATGACGCTGCCCCCGCCCACGCTGACCACGCAGTCCGCCCCCAGCCGTCGGGCCTCCTCCGTGGCCCGGTCCACGGTCTCCAGATCGGGGTCCTGGGGTACGTCGTCGAAGATCCCCGCAACGAAATCAACCAAGGAGTCGCGGACCATCCGGGCCAGGCCGGCGTCCCGGACCCCTTTGTCCGTGACGATCAGGGCCCTGCCACAGCCCAGGTTGACCATTTCCTTGTACGCCGCGGCCAGGCATCCGCTGCCGGAGAGCACATTCGTGGGGCAGTTGTACTGGCCCATGGGGATCCTGATCTGGTCGGTCAATACGGACATGGTGAAATTGGTCTCCGGGGCGGGGAAGGAGTTCACATGGATCCGCTTGGTCTCGGTGTACTCCTTGAGCCCGGCTTCCCCGAGCTCCCTGCCCACGCCGGACTGCTTGTAGCCCCCGAAGGGACAGAAGTCGCCGAAGGCGTGGAAATTGTTGATCCACACGGTCCCGGTGCGGATGCGCCTGGCAACGGCCTCCGCCCTGGCGGTGTTGCTGGAGAAGACGCCCCCGGCCAGGCCGTAGTCTGAGTCGTTGGCCAGGGCCACCGCCTCCTCGTCCGAGTCGAACCTGATCACTGAGACCACCGGACCAAAGATCTCCTCCCGGGCGATGCGCATGCGGTTGTCCACCTCCGCGAACAGCGTGGGCGCGTAGTAGAATCCGCCCTGGATGCCCTCCGCTTCCACGCGCTTGCCGCCGGTGACCAGCTCGGCCCCTTCCCGCTGCCCCAGATCCACGTAGCCCTGCACGGTGTTGAGCTGCTGCTCGTTGATCAGCGGCCCCAGGTGGCTGTCCGGGAAGAGCTGATACCCCACGCGCAGCTGTTCCGTCCGCTGTTTGAGGCGCTCCACGAACTCGTCGTGGATCCTGGAGGAGACCAGGACGCGCGTGCCGGACTCGCATATCTGTCCCTGGTGGAAGAAGGTGCCGAAGGCCGCTCCGTGGACCGCCAGATCCAGGTCCGCATCGTCCAGGATGATGTTGGCGGACTTGCCGCCCAGCTCCAGGGTCACCCGCTTCATGGAGTCCGAGGCCAGCCGCATGACCCTTTTGCCCACCTGGGTGCTTCCGGTGAAGGCGATCTTGTCCACCTGGGGGTGGGTGCCGAGGATATCGCCTATCTCGCTCCCGCCTCCGGGGACCACATTGATCACTCCGCGAGGGATTCCCGCGTCCCGGGCCGCCTCCGCTGCGATGAGCGCGGTCAGCGGAGTGGAGGAGGCGGGCTTGAGCACGATGGAATTGCCCGTGGCCACGGCCTGGGCGATCTTCCACAGGGCCATGGTCAGGGGGAAGTTCCAGGGGATGATCCCCGCGCACACCCCTACGGGCTCGCGGCGGATGAAGTCGCGTCCGGGAGCGAAGACGTTCCCGGAATAGGGGATCTCCTCCTGCCAGGGGAAGTGCCGGGCCGCGTAATGGCCCAGGTTGCGCAGGAGCTGCGTGCCCAGCATCCCCCAGTACTTGGCCAGCCCGATCACCTGTCCGGAGTCCATGGACTCGGTGAGGGCCAGCCTCAGGGTCTGCCGGGTGATCTGGTCCGCGAAGTCGTAGATGACCTGGGCCCGGTCCCGGGGGTCCATCCCGCTCCAGTCCCCTTTGTCGAAGGATTTCCGAGCCGCCTCCACCGCGGCCCGGGCGTCATCCGGCCCGGCCTGGGCCACCGTGGCCACGGGCTGCTCCGTTCCGGGATCGATGGTCTCAGTCCATTTGCCGCTCTGGGCCTCCACGAACTCGCCGTCGATGAAAAGCCTGTAATGCTCCATGGCGCCTCCTTGCCGGGAGCTGGGGCCTTGCGGGCCCTTAGTCCGGGATTGCCGGACAGGGATTCATGGATTGCCTCTGGTGCTCAAGCGGTTTCATTCCGGAGGATGTCCCGGTGTTTCGGGCTCTGGCGAGTGCAGGGCGGTTCGACCGCCTGGCCCGGCATTCCGAACAGCGTCCGAGACCCCGTCCGCGAAGCGCTGGAAGTTGTCCCGGAAGAGCTCGGCCAGCTCCCGGCCCTTGCGGTCGTAGGCCTCCGGGTCCTGCCAGGTGTTCTTGGGATCCAGGATCCGGGAGGGCACCTGGGGGCATTTGCGCGGCATGTGCAATCCGAATATTTCGTCCTGCCTGTAGTCCACTGTTTTCAGCTCTCCGCTCAGGGCGGCGCGGATCATGGCTCTGGTGTGCCCGATGCTGATTCGGTCTCCCACCCCGTAGGGCCCGCCGCTCCAGCCGGTATTCACCAGCCAGCAGTCGACATCGTGCTCCACGATCCTCTCCCCCAACAGGTCCGCGTACACGTGGGGGTGCAGGGGCATGAACGGGGCGCCGAAGCAGGTGCTGAACACAGCCATGGGCTCCGTGATCCCCCGCTCCGTTCCGGCCAGCTTGGCGGTGTATCCGGACAGGAAATGATACATGGCCTGCTCCGGCGTGAGCTTGGAGATTGGCGGCAGGATGCCGAAGGCGTCCGCGGTGAGCATGAACAGGTTGGAGGGGTGGGGATTGGTCCCCTTGCGCAGGCCGCTGGGGATATGGGTCAGGGGATAGGCGGCCCGGGTGTTTTCGGTCAGGCTGTCGTCGTCCAGATCGAGGCGCCTGCTTACCGGATCCAGGGCCACGTTCTCCAGGATGGTGGCGAATTTTCGGGTGCAGTCGTAGATCTCCGGCTCGGCTTCCGAGGAAAGGCGGATGACCTTGGCGTAGCAGCCCCCTTCGATGTTGAATACGCCGCGATCGCACCAGCCGTGCTCGTCGTCCCCGATGAGGCGACGGTCCTTGACCGTGGACAGGGTGGTCTTGCCCGTCCCGGACAGGCCGAAGAAGAGCGCGGTGTCGTTGTCCCGGCCCAGGTTGGCCGAGCAGTGCATGCTCATCACGGATCGCTGGGGCAGGAGGTAGTTCATGGCGGTGAAGACCGCTTTCTTGAGCTCTCCGCCGTAGCTGGTGCCGCCGATAACGATCAAACCCCGGTCCAGATGCAGCAGGACGAAGGCCTCGGAGTTGGTGCCGTCGATTTGGGGCACGGCCTGACAGCTCGGGGCGTGGATGACGGTCAGGCTGGGGTCGTGACCCTGCAGCAGATTCCGGTCCCGGATCTGGATGAACATGTTCCTGGCAAAGAGGCTGTGCCAGGCGTTCTCCGTAATCACCCGCAAGGGGATCTGAAAGTCCCTGTCCGCGCCGGCTTGACAATCCTGCACAAACACGGGCTTGCCCTCAAGGTAGCCCAGGACCTTGGTCAGCATGTGCTCGAACTGCGCGGGCTCCATGGATTTGTTCTGACTCCCCCACCAGATTTTGTCCATGGAGGATTCCTCCCGGACGATGAACCGATCCTCCGGGGAGCGGCCGGTGTATTTTCCGGTCCGCACCACCAGGGGGCCCAGGTGGGCCAGCTCGGCCTCTCCCCTTTTAATGGCCTGCTCGTACAGGGCGGGAGTGGTCAGGTTGTGGTGGATCTCTTGCAGGTTGGTCAGACCGATTTTGAGCAATTGCTCCTTCATGGGGTGCTCCTTGATGGACATAATGGGTTCAGGGTTCAACGCCTGCGCGCCGCAAGCGCGAGAAGCTCCGGGACCGGAAAAAAGAAGCGCGGCAGCTTCCTGGGAGGGATCTTCTCGGGCTAGCCTCGCGGAGACGGCATTAGCCATGGATCCTGTCGGGGTCTCGCAGCGGGATGGCCCATTTCTTCATGTACTTCCATACCGCGGTGCGGCTGATGCCAAGCCGTCTGGCGGTCTCCGCCTTGTTCCAGCCGCATTCCCGCAAAAGAAGCCACAGCTGTTCCTTGCTGGGCTTGTTCGTCCCTTCCGTCCCGTATCCCCTTTCTTCCGAAGGCTCCGGGTCATAAGCCGGATGCTGCTTTCTTCCCTCCCTGATCTCCTTGGGCAGGTCCTGAGAGCTGATGAGGTCCTGGTTGCACAGGACAAAGGCGTGCTGCACGGCATTTTCCAGCTCCCGACCGTTCCCCGGCCAATCGTAATCCATGAGCAGGCGCATGGCCCGGTGCTGAATCCCCTGAATGGGTTTTCCGGTGTGCTCGGCTTGTTTGTGGATGAAATGGCTGACCAGAAGGGGAATGTCCTCTCGCCTGTGCCTCAAGGCGGGCACGGTAATGGGAAAGACCTTCAAGCGGTAGTAGAGATCCTGCCGGAAATACCCCTTGGCCACAAGCTGCTCCAGGTCGTGGTTCGTGGCGGCTATAACGCGGATATCCACCTTGCGGGGCCTGGACTCCCCCACCCTTTCGACTTCCCGCTCCTGGAGCACCCGCAGCAGCTTGACCTGGATAGCCTGGCTCATTTCCCCGATTTCGTCCAGAAAGATGCTCCCTCCGTGGGCCTCCTCGAATCTGCCCCGCCTGTCCTTGATCGCTCCGGTGAAGGCCCCCTTGGCATGCCCGAAGAGCTCGCTCTCCAGGAGGGTCTCGGATAGGGCGGAGCAATTGACCCGGATCAGGGGCTGCTCGGCTTGATCGCTATTGTAGTGGATTGCGTTTGCGATCACTTCCTTGCCTGTTCCGCTCTCGCCCTGAACAAGGACATTGACTCGGCTTTCCGCGGCTGCCCGCACCCTGTGGAAGACATCCTGCATGGCACGGCTCTGACCTATGATATTGTGCAGCCTGTAGTGCCGGGTGAGAAGCTGATTCGCCTCCTCCGCCTTCTGCCTGGCCTTTTCCAGCTCCGTGATGTCGGTCACGGTCTCCACGATGCCGACCACTCGATCCTGCTCGTCGTGGACCACCCTGGCCTGCTTGATCACCGGAATATCCCATCCCTGCTTGTGGCGCAGGGCGCAATCCTTGGGCTCGTTCTGATCGGTTTCGAGAATGCCGCAGCTTTTGATGTCCTCCGGACAGACGGTGCCCAGGCACTTGTTGAATCCCAGAAGCGCACAGGAGCGTCCCAGGGCCTCGGAGGAGGAGTAGCCGCTGATCCTTTCCATGGCCTTGTTCCAGGAGGTGATTCTGCCCTGGGTGTCCAGGGTGAACACACCCTCGGCCATGGAGTCCAGGATCTGGTTCAGGAATTGGACGTTCCACAGGGAGTGGGTTGGATTCGTTGCCATAAAAGCCTGCCAGGGATACAAGGGTAACGTTTTCTTAACGTTACGGTAACGTTACCAGTTTATCCTTTAAGGCCCCATGAGGCAAGCTTTCTTTCGGATCTCCCCCAGATCCGATCCGGAGCAGGACTGGGCAATCCCGCGTGGCTCGGGAAATGAGATCCAAGCCAGCTGCTTTCGGGAAGGGCGCTCCCACCTCGAAAGCAAGGGTGGCATTCTCCTTGCTTTCCAGAAAAGACCGGGACGCGCTTCCCCGAGCCCTGGGTGAACCTTGGCTTCGCTCAGGCGGTCCCCTGACTGAGCACAGGACATGGAGATGGGTTGGGACAAAGGGACGGATGATGCATACGGCTTCTTGAAGCTAGGGGAGTCGCTGACTCTGGTCGAGTTCAGGGCATCGTGGTGTGTTGTTTGCAAGGAGCAGTCCCTGGTCCTGGAGCAGATAGCCCGGGAATGCCCTTTGGGAATTGAAATCCAGAGAATTGATATCGAGGATGATCCGGAGCGAGCTATCGCAATGGGGATTCAGAGCGTTCCGACGCTTATCTTGTATAAGCAGGGTGAGGAAGTCCTTCGATTAATAGGGATGCAGGATGCGGACACAATGTGGTGTGTGTTAAGGGACTATTTGGATGGTGTTAAGAGGTAGCGGTTGAATGGTTTTCTCTATCGATAAGAAGATGGAATAGAAGGGAGCACTCTGTTGCCTTCTTGTTGCGTGCGCATTGCCTTGAATGCCTGCGAAACGCATTTATTTTCAACTTTGTTTCCGCATCATGTTTTCCCGACAAAAAAAGGAGAAGGATTATGGCGGAGAACAGTTTTCGCGATATAGGCATCGTTTCCTGCGGGACATTGAGCTTGGAGCTTGGGTATTTGCAGCAGCAGGGCTTTCTGGACACTGAGCTGATCAAATACACAACTCCAGGCCTGCACGAGGACCCCCAGGAGCTGGAACGGCAGCTGATTCAGCAGATCCAAAAGGCCAAGGAAGCGACCAGCAAGGTCCTTGTCGTTTATGGGGGCAAATTCTGCTATATCAACAAGCACGATCCCACGCGCACCATGGACATGATTATTCAGGAGCAGGGGCCGAATGTATCCCGAATCAGGGCCACCCATTGCATGGACATGATCGCAGATGAACAGGAGCGCGAATCCATAGCCCAGGAGCTCGCCGGAGGGGAAAAGGTGTGGTGGATGACCCCGGGATGGATCAAGTTTCGGCATCAAGTATTCAAGGGATGGGACAAGGGGCTGGCCACGGAGAACTTCCCCAAGCACACCGGGGGAGCGATCGTCCTCGACGGCATAGGATTCACCGAACAATACATGGCGGAAAAACCGGAACAGTTCCTGGAATATTCGGACTGGATGGGCATACCCATCCAGTATTACCCCACGGGCCTGGAACGGTTCAAGACCCTTCTGCTGGAGCAAGCCAGGCACTTGCATCAGGGAGACGCCTAGGACATTGCGGGTGGGATGGGGCAAAGGGGTCCTGAAAAAGCTGACCACGGCAAACAAAGGAGTCGATTATGCAAGACGGAGAACGCTTGGTTATCGTAGGTGGCGGAGGCGTGGGCTCTCCCGCGGCCATGATGGCCAGGAAGCTGATGCCCGGGGTCAAGGTGACCCTGATCAGGGAAGAGGACACCTTCATCGTCAGATGAGCCCTGCCCCATGTGGTGGCCGGTCAGGCCGCAGGGGAATCCATTGTCAATCCGGATCGGATGTTTGAGGATAACGGGATAGAGCTTATCAAGGACAGGGCCCGGGAGATTGATTCGGACCAGAAGCTGGTCCTTCTCTCCGACGGGACCCAGCTGGCCTACGACAAGCTGGTGCTGGCCATGGGGTCCAAGCCGATTATCCCGCCCATACCCGGAAACGACCTTCCCGGGGTGTTCACGCTGAGGACGCTGAGGGACGCGGAGAACATCAGACGATTCCTCGGGGAGCAGCGTCCCCGCAAGCTGGTCCTTGTCGGATCCGGGTTCATAAGCCTGGAGACGAGCACCCTCCTCCTGGACTCGGATCTCAGGGACTGCGAAATCGAGGTCATCGAGTATTTGAACGAGCCGCTCCCGCTGATGCTGGACAGCGAGCTCGGGGAAAGGGTCCGGGAGCACCTTCAGGAGAAGGGCATCTCCATGCGCATGGGGCAAAAGGTGGACAGGATCCTCGGAGACGAGCACGGGGTTTCCGGGGTGGAGCTGTCCACCGGGGAAAGCGTGCCCGCGGACATGGTCTTTCTGAACGTGGGAGCCAAGCCGGACCTGGATCTTGCGCAAACAGCGGGACTGGAAATGGGCAAGTTCGGAGTGGAGGTCAATCAGTTCCTGGAAACGTCGGATCCGGATATTTTGGCGGGAGGAGACTGCATCAACAACGTCCATTTCCTCACCGGGAAGCCGGTTCCCATTCAATTGCGCGGCCCGGCGGTCATCCAGGGCCGCTTCCTCGCCAAGAGGCTCGCCGGGTACGACATCCCCTTTCCCGGTCTCCTGGGCAACAGCGTGGTCAAGCTCGCGGACAAGTATGTCGCGGCTACCGGCTTGACCGAGTCGGCAGCGGCCCAGGAGGGCTTCGAGCCTGTTTGCGCCACAGTGCAGTCGCGCAGCAAGCACGGCATGATCCAGGGGGTGCAGCCCTGGTCGATCAAGCTGGTCTTCGATCAGGCTTCTGGGAAGCTGCTGGGAGGGCAGATCGTGAGCGACAGCGAATCCCCGGCCAAGGAAATCGACACGGTGAATGCCCTTATCCTGGGGGAAAAGACCGCCCCTGATCTGACCACCCTGATGTGCGCAGGCAATCCGGACTGCTCCTCGGAGCCGAGCCTGGAACCCATAAGCTTGGCCGGGGAACAGGTCCTGCAGAAGATGGGTCATTCGAGGTAGGAGATGCACCCAGGCTGCTGCCTGGTTCAAACCTGTGGCCCCGGCTGAGAAAGCACGCTGTGAGGAGTGATATATGTGGAGTGTTCTGTCCGTGATCAAGAAGAGACTGGTCTGGTTCGTGGCGGCTTCCATGGTCCTGGGGCTGGTCAACGGGTACCTCTTTCCGTCGGGCTATCTCAAGCCCCTGGTCATCCCGCTGACCATCCTCATGGTCTATCCCATGATGGTCAGCATGAAGCTGGGCGCGATCTTCAATCAGTGCAGCTATAGGCTGCAGTTCGTGACACAGGCGATCAATTTCGTGTTCATGCCCTTGTTCGCCTTTGGGCTGGGGAGCCTCTTTTTTCCCAATGATCCGGTTATGGGATTCGGGCTCCTGCTCATCGCCCTGCTTCCCACGAGCGGGATGACCATTTCCTGGACCGGCTTTGCCAAGGGGAACACCCAAGTGGCGGTGAAGATGGTCCTCATCGGTCTCATCGCGGGCATTGTGCTGACGCCGTTCTACGGGTACCTGCTCATGGGGAAGGCTATCTCCATTCCCCTGCTGAAAACGGTGCAGCAGATCGCTCTGGTGATCATCATTCCGCTCGCGCTCGGGGCCCTGACCCAGGTGGGTCTGAAGCAATGGCTCGGCGCCGCCCGCTTCAACAACGATATCGCGCCGGTCTTTCCGCAGCTCTCTCTGCTCGGGGTCATCGGGATTATCTTCGTGGCCATGTCCCTCAAGGCGCCCGCCATTATCGGCGATCCCTTCCAGTTGCTGATCTTGGCGGTTCCATTGGTGATTCTGTACAGCGTCAACTATTCCCTGACCACATTCCTGGGTCGCAGGTTCTTCCCCCGCGAAGACGGGATCGCGCTCGTCTTTGGCACGGTCATGCGCAACCTGTCCATTGCGCTCGCCATCGCGGTCACTGTCTTCGATGAGGCTGGAGCCAGGATGGCCATGATCATCTCCCTCGCCTACATCATCCAGATCGAGTCAGCAGCGCTTTACGTCAAGCTCGCGCGGCGCTTCTTTGGCGAGGCTCCGGAAGACAGGGTCTCCGACGTGGTGACCGAGGGGATATTCTCCCTGCACAAGGAGGCCACCCTGCGGGACGCGATCCGGCTGCTGGACGAGGAGCATATCCATTCAGTCGCGGTGCTCGACGGACAGGACGCGCCCCTGGGCCTGTTGGACAGCGAGGATGTCATCAATCTGCTCGCCGACGGCAGCACTCCGGATACACGCCTGGGGGACGTGCGGCTGCAGGATCTTTCCGTTATTCCGCAGACGAGTCCTCTCCACACCGCAATCTCCAAAATGAAGCGTTCCCACAACTACAAGTTCCTGGTCGTGGACAACGCGAGGAAGCCGACCGGGCTGCTCACTGAATCGGACATCATCGATCACCTTGCCCGACAGGAGGAGGTATAGACCATGGCTGAGCTCATCGTGCGTGAATCCAGTCGTTCGCCCCAGGGGGTCATCGACTCCCTGCGTGCTCATGCGGAAAGCTTTGGATTCGTGATCCGAAACGTGTATGATATGAAGGAAACCTTTGAAGAATACGGTGTGGAGACAGCCAAGGACTTTGTGTATTATTCGGTAATGGTCTGCAATCCGCCGCGGGCCTATTCCACGATCCGGGCGAATCCGCTGCGCGGAGCCGTCCTGCTGCAGCCGAAGCAGCTCGTGGTCTATCGCGACCCCGAGACCGGTTGGACCCATGTGGCGTACATGCAGCTGGACGAGCGAACGATGCGCGAAGCCCTTCCGGAGGACACGCAGTGGCAGGACAAGCTGCCCGCATCATGCCAAAAGATCGCGCGGCTCATCGATGCGGCTTTGGAGAAGGCGGCTGCCTGATGCCGTCATTGTGATCAGGAGGAAAGAAGGCTGTGATGCAAATCTTGATTCTTATCCTGTCCGTAATAGGGGGCCTGGCAGCCCTGGGCCTGCTGGCCTGGAAAGCGGGCAAGAGCTGTACTCCCTGACTGTATATCTACATCCCGCTGGGAGCGGGATTTCTGATTTTCTTCCTCTTGTCCAATCTGTTGTAGAGAAGCGCTGCGCGACGGCGGCTGCCCCGTGCCCAAGTGCGGGTTGTGCCGGAGAACTGGACAAACAGGGACAAATCTGTTTACTGGGGGCCTTCAAGCAGATAGGGATTTTTTAGGGCAGCAGCAACTGTTCACCACCTTGCGGAACCGAGAGCCTACCCCGGGTAGGCTCATCCTGATCAGGGAGTTGGTGAATAGTTACGTGCAATATGCCTATGTTGGACAAAAAGTCTCCCGGAGCCGGGAGACTTTTTGTTTCGCCATAGGGAGGTCCGGTCAAGGAGCAGGGACATGATCGAATCCCGTCTGGTGGAAGGGACAAACTCAGTGGACTTGGAGCTGGTGCAGGAGCTTGCCGTTCGGACCTGGCGGGAGCACTATACCCCCATCATCGGCAGGGAGCAGGTGGAGTACATGCTGCGCTGGTTCCAGAGCGCCTCGGCAATCGCAGAACAGATCAGGGACGGTTACGTCTACTACCTCCTTCTGAGCCACGGTGATCCCGCGGGATACCTGGCCTACGTGAAGCAGCCGGACATAGAGGGGCTGCAGCTGAGCAAGCTCTACGTGCTCAGGGATCAGCGGGGCCGCGGTTTGGGCGGATACGGGCTGGAGCTGGTGCAGGAGCATTGCCTGCGGCAGGGACTGGATCTGGTCTGGCTCACGGTGAACAAATCCAACAGCGGCTCCATCGCCTGGTATTATCATATGGGATTCGAATACGCCGGATCCCAGGTCGCGGACATCGGCGGGGGGTTTGTCATGGACGACTACGTGCTGCAGAAGCGGCTTGGGGCGAGCTAGCCTCCTTCAGAAAACGCGCTGTCGTTTCTTCAGGCATCTGCTATCCGGCTTCTGGACGGAATGCAGCTCATTCACCCCAGGATTGTCCATTGCATTATCGCCGCAATTGTTCCATGCTTCAAGGGCTCTTGCCGAAGGGGAATGGATTGGGCTCATGATTGGGCGATTGTGCGAATCTGGCGATTGCCGCCGGGATGGTGTGGCCTCCTCGGCTCGTCCGGGAGACGCCGGATTCTCGTCGCCGCAGCAATAATATCCGAGGAGACAGGAAATGACGGATCCTTTGGATGACCTGGTCCGGCAGATGCAGAGCTCGATGGACCAGGAGGTGAGAAGCGAGTTCGGTGAGGCCGTGTACCGCCGCTGGAAGGACCCGAAGTATTTCGGCCGGATGGACAGTCCGGACGCCTTCGGGGCCCTGACTGGCAGCTGCGGGGACGAAATGGAGATCTATCTCCGCGTGGAGGAGCACAGGATCGCTGCCTGCAGCTTCACCACAACCGGATGCGGCCCCAGCCTGGTCAGCGGCTCCGGGGCCTGCGAGCTGGCTTGGGGCAGGGATCTTGAGGACGCGGCCGCGATCGAAGGGAGCGACATCCTGGACCTGTTGGGGGGACTGCCTCCGGACAAGGAGCACTGCGCCCACTTGGCGGCCCAGACCCTCCGGGAGGCGGTGCGCGACTACTGGCAGGGCGAGGGCGAACAGGAGTGATAGAGCAGGGGCCTCGGAAGGTCCCCGAAAAAGCGCAGTGCTTGGTGGGCCAAACCGCGAAATAGGCTGTGCAAGGCGCTCCGCGGGTCACGAAACGTGATAGGCCACGAGTCACGAAATGCCGGGATAATCGTTAATGGGCTCATTCACTTTCTGGTTGAAACGAAAATATTTTCACCTCCATCCCGCCACATTGATCGTGCTCAGCTTTGTTGCGCTCATTTTCGCGGGAACCCTTCTCCTTAAGCTGCCAGCCGCCTCCCAGTCCGGCTTCACCTCCCTGATAGACGCCCTGTTCACCGCGACGTCCGCGGTCTGCGTAACCGGCCTCGTTGTACTGGATACAGTGGGGCATTTCACCCTGTTCGGTCAGATCGTGATCCTTTGCCTGATTCAGATCGGCGGCCTGGGATTGATGACCTTTTCCGTGCTCATATTCCGGCTTCTGGGCAAGAGCGTCTCCATGCGGGAAAGGATTGCGGTTCAGGACCTGTTCAGCTCCACAGCAAGCAAGGATGTCTATTCCATTCTCAGGTCGATCCTGGGATTCACCGTAGTTGCGGAAGGCTTGGGAACACTGTGTCTGTTCCTTCATTTATCCGGTCAGCACCCCTCGGCAAAGGCATTCTACCTTTCCCTGTTCCATTCGGTGTCCGCGTTTTGCAATGGCGGATTTTCGCTGTTTTCCGGGAACCTTACCGGATACAGCTCGGATATGGTCATGAATGCCGTGATCGTCTGCCTGATCGTTTTGGGCGGGATCGGATTCCCTGTTGTGTATGAGGCCTTTCTCCGGGTGAAGCATCGTGCCAGGCGCAGCAAGTGGTCTCTTCAGAGCAAGGTTGTCTGCATAACCACGGCGGTATTGATAGCAAGCGGCATGCTCGTGTTCTGGATCGGCGAGGGCCATTTGGCGCTGCAGGGCAACACGATCAAGCAGAATGTGTTGATCTCGCTGTTTCAGTCCGTTACGTGCCGCACTGCGGGGTTCAACACGATCGATATCTCCGCTTTGAGCACGACTACGCTCTCCTTCATGATGTTTCTGATGTTCGTGGGTGGCTCCCCCGGCTCCTGCGCGGGAGGCGTCAAGACCACGACCCTGGCGGTCATCGCTGTTTTTACCTGGAGCAGGATACGGGGCAAGCTCAGAAGCAATATGTTCAAGAAGAGCCTGCCAATCCATATCGTGAACAAATGCGTGTCCTTGGTCTTTATTTCGGTGGTGGTCATTGCGGCATGTCTCTTTCTCCTCCTCTTGAGCTCCACCCACGATCCCAATGTTCCGCACGGTCACGGCATGTTCCTGGAGTATCTCTTCGAGGTGGTGTCCGCTTTCGGGACCGTGGGCTTGAGCATGGGAGCGACAGAGATCCTGAACACCTGGGGCAAGATCCTGATCATGGTGCTCATGCTTGCCGGTCGCGTGGGCATTTTGACCATGGCCTATGTCATCGTGAGCCGTGAGCCGAACAAGGGGCTTCAGTACTCGGAAGAAAACCTCATGATAGGCTAAAAGAGAATTTCCCATGAAACGATTCGCGGTTATCGGAGTGAGCAGTTTCGGATTCTATGTGATCAAGGCCCTCTTCGAGGAGGGACACGAGGTCTTGGCCATAGACATGGATCAGCACAAGGCCCAGAGCGTGGATAGCTATTCCAGTGAGGCCCTGGTCCAGGACGCGACGGACAAGGACACGCTTGCGACCCTGGGGCTGGAGGATGCGGACAGCGTCATCGTGAGCACCGGGGACCGCATTCATGCCAGTGTCCTGATCTGTCTCTACCTGAATGAGCTGGGGATCAGGGATATTGTGGTCCAGTGCGAGGACACGGACCACGAGAAGATCCTGCAGAAAGTGGGCGCTACCAGGGTGGTCCATCCGGAAAGGGATATGGGCTATAAGCTGGCCCGGGCTCTCTCTCCCTCCTGAGGGTCGGGGGAGTGAACACCCTGCTCATTTCAGCTGGCAGGGGACATGGATTGCGCGCCACTTCCTGTTCTGAAAACGGACATGAAAACAATGAAGGAGGAGCTCGTGGCCAGACCCCAAGAGACGACAGTCGCAATGGTTCTTTTGTACGCGGCCCTGATCGCGTCCGCGCTTCGCTCCGGGTTCATGGAGCAGTCCGTACTCACCCAGACCTCGTATCCGGTGCTCAACACGCTCTTTTCAGTCCTCTTTTTGGGGATCACCCTGTTTCTCATCTCTATGATCGGCAAGGGGCGCATGTGGGCGCGGACCATTTTTTTGGCATGGTTCATTGTGAGCCTTCCCGTTTTCGGCCTCGAGGTATATCATGTGGCGGACAAGCCGATTACCGGATCGCTTGGCATCCTCAACACCCTGTTCAATCTGGGGGCTATCGTGCTCCTGTTCCGCAAGGACTCCTCGGACTGGTTCCGGGCGGTGAAAGCAAGCGGGACCTAGGCCGCGTCCAAGCGTGGTCTCAAGGATAGCCCCGGGGAGATCGGCATGCGGCTTTATACCGTGGTGCGGCACGTGTTGCGCATCGTGGCCCATCTCTATTTCGTGGACATCCAGTCCACCGGCCTGGAGAACGTCCCCCGCAAGGGGCCGCTCATCATAGCGTCCAACCACCCCGGCTCCCTGCTGGACGCGATCCTGCTCAGCACCCTGGTTCCCCGCAGGATCAGCTTTCTGGCCAAGAGCGAGCTCTTCCGGTATCCGGTTGTGGCGGCCATTTTCCGCGGGCTGGGGGTCATTCCGGTTTATCGGGCGGGTCAAGTCGGGCACTCATCCGACAATGTGGATGCCTTCCAGCAAGTGTATCGCGTTTTGGAGGAGGGCGGTTGTGTGGGGATTTTCCCCGAGGGCCGCAACTCCCCCCGCAGACAGATCGCTGAGATACGCACCGGAGTGGCCAGGATAGCCCTGGAGGTCGAGGCGCGCAACGGATACCGCCTGGGCCTGCGGCTCGTTCCGGTGGGGGTCAACTTTGAGAGCAGGGAGCTCTTCTTGACCTCCGTGTTCCTTTGCTTCGACCAGTCCCTGGCTATTACCGATTATGCGGCGACACACCTGGAAAGCCCGGACAGGGCGGTCAGGGCCCTGACCGGGAATGTGCAGCAGGCGCTACGCCGGCAGGCGCTGCATGTCGAGGATATGCGGGTGAGTCAGTTAGTCGGGGATTTGAGCCGCATCGTCCGCCGCGACGGCGAGATCTGGCCCGGTCCGCGGTCTCGGGAGAGGGCGGCCGCCTCGAGCCCGTGGGGAAAGGCGCTGGAGGGGATCTGGGCCAGGCTGCAGCAGTGGTTCCGTCCCGAGGAAGCCGGAGTCCGAAAGGATCTGCATACTGTTTTGCGGGGGCAGCAGCACATGGGGAGCCTGCTCTCCCGGGCGGCTGAGGAGGAGCCCGAGCTCATCGACGATCTGGGCGCCGCTGTGGAGCGCTATAAATCTCACTTGGCCCAGTACAGGTTGAGAGAGGATCTGGGACACAGCTTCGACAGACCGGTGCAGGAGCGCCTCATCCGCTTGCGCATGACCCTGTACACGGTCCTGATGGCCCCGTTGGCCCTGGTGGGGTTTGTGCACAACCTCCCCCCGTACCTGGCCACCCTCTTTACCTCGCGTCTGTTCCGGGAGGAGGCCATTCGCGGATTCGCGACCTTCGCCCTGGGCATTGCCTTCTTTACCCTGGCCTATTTTCTCTATGCCGCGCTTTTGTGGTATTTCCTCCTCCAAAGCCCGCTGGTGATCCTGTGTTATCTTGCGGCCCTGCTCTGGACCGGATTCGCCTGTCTCCGCTATCGCAGGCGGATCATGCGCTACAGGGACAAGATCCTGGTGCGCACCCTCTTTTTCACCCACAGGCATCTGAGCCGTGGCCTGCGGCGGGAGCGGGAGGCGATCCTCTCCCGTCTCCGCGATCTGCAGGAGAGGTACGCTTCAGCCGCCGAAGGGTGAGCTGGGGGATTTCCGTTCCCGTTCAGGGTTTCCAGTTCAGGGTTCCCGGTTCTATCGGCCGGGAGCGATGATTGACAGGTCGCTCTTCTTCTCGGACGTCCGATGTCCGGTGTCCGACGTCCGGCGTCCGACGCTGACCTCATAAGGAACGAGCAAAATGTTTCACACGTGATAGGAGCTCGGATATGGACCCCATCCAGTGGCGGGACTTCGAGAAGGTGGATCTGCGAGCGGGTACTGTCATTGCCGTGGATGATTTCCCCGAAGCCCGGCATCCCGCATACCTCCTGCGGATCGACTTTGGCCCGGAGCTCGGGGAGAAGAAGTCCAGCGCACGGATTACCGAGCTCTATTGTCGGGAGGATCTGTTGGGGAAAAAGGTGATGGCGGTGGTCAATTTCCCGCCGAAGCAGATCGGCCCCGTTCGTTCGGAGTGCCTGGTGACGGGCTTTCCCAGGGAGGACGGTGCTATCGTGCTCGCTGTGCCGGACGGGGACGTCCCCGACGGAGCGCGGCTTGCCTGAACAGGCTCATCCCGGAGAGACGCAGCCATGCTGAGCGCCCTGGCTCCGGTGTTCTTCCTCATCCTCATGGGCTATGTCCTCATGGCCTGGGGGTTTCCGGGCACCCCCTTCTGGGGATACGTGGAGCGGAGCACGTACTACATCTTCTTCCCCGCCCTCCTGCTGGACACGTTGGGCGAAGCCGAGCTCGTCGGACAGAACGCCCTGCCCATGCTGGGCGCCATCCTGCTCTCCATCCTGGTCCTGGCCGGACTGCTCCTCGCCATCCGGCCCGTGACCCGGTTCAGCGGTCCGGCCTTCTCCTCCGTCTTCCAGGGCGGGCTGCGCATGAACTCCTTTGTCGGCCTGGCCGGGGTGTCGGCCCTGCTGGGGGGACAGGGGCTGGCCCTGGCCGGAGTGGCCCTTATGGGCATGATCCCCCTGCTCAATCTGCTCTGCGTCTCCGCGGTTGTGGGCTTTTCCGGGACAGGACGACCCAGACCGGCCCAGCTCTGCCTGGAGGTGGTGAAGAATCCCCTGATCCTCGCCTGCGTGGCAGGGTTCGGACTGAACCAGCTTCCCTTCGTCCTGCCTGAGGCGGTGCTCCGGATCTTCGACCTCCTGGGTCGGGCGGCCCTGCCCCTGGGGCTCCTCGCCGTGGGCTCGGGGCTGCGCGTGCGCTCGGTCACTTCCTATGCGGGAGCCATCGCCGTGAGCAGCCTGTTCAAGCTGCTGCTCTATCCCTGCCTGACAGCCCTGTGGTGCCTCCTCTTCGGCGTCACTGGCCCGGCCCTGACCGTGGCCGTGCTCTTCTCCGGGCTGCCCACGGCCACCTCCTCCTACATCCTGGCCCGGCAGCTGGGCGGGGACAAGGAGCTCATGGCCGCGGCAATCACCCTGCAGACCGCCCTGTCCGCGCTGACCCTGCCTCTGGTTCTGCACATCTGGACCTGAGCAGCTCTGTTTTAGCTTACTCCTTCCTTCAAAAGCCGCACAATAAGCAATCCTCGCGCGGAGCCGCTGAGCACGCAGAGAGAAAGGTCTCTTCTCCGCGCGCTCCGCAGCTCCGCGCGTGTTTTCTTCGTCTTCGATGTCTATGCGGAACGTATCCGCTCCGGGGCGTGGAAGACGTTCACCCTGCCCGCACGGACGTAGCACCCCAGGGTCAGACCGGCTTTTTGAGCGATCTCCACGCCCAGGGAGGAGGGGGCCGTGCGGGAGAGCACCACCGGAACGCCCATGCGGGCGCACTTGAGGACCATGTCCGAGGTCAGCCTTCCCGTGGTGTAGGCCGCTCCCACGGGGGAGAAACGCCCCAGGAGCATGGCTCCCAGCAGCTTGTCCACCGCGTTGTGCCGACCCACGTCCTCGTAGCAGACTTGAAACGTTCCTTGGCTCAGATAGCCGCAGCCGTGGATGCAATGGGTTTGGTCCCTCAGGGGGGAGCAGGACAGGGTCCCATGAACCAGGGCCTCGATCTGGTCCAAGGTCAGGCTGAGCTCCCGGGGCTCGGGGAGGGGCTCCCGGAGAAGTCTTTCCGCGATACGGCCCGTGCCCCCGCAGCCGGAGGTGGTGACCATCTTTTCCCCGGATCGCTGCTCCACATCGGCGTGGACATTGATCCGGCTCCCCCTGTCGCAGACCTGGGCAGCGTGGATCGGATCCCAGGGCCCGATCCGGCCCTGGCCGAAGAGGTTTCCCACGGCCAGCTCCTCCAGGTCTTGGGGCAGGGCCATGGCTGTGCCCGCGGACTCGTCGTTCAACAGGATCTCCACGGGCCTCTCCTCGACCACCGTTTCCTGGACTGTTCTGGTCCCTTCCGGGGTGACAATGGTTGTTGTATGCTCCTGAGTGACCATGTTCTCCCCTGCTGTCTCGCCTTGAAGCTTTTGAAGCCCCCAAGGTGTGTACGTCGCAAGCCCTGCCCCTGGCAAGGTCTTCCCCGGACAGGCCATTTTTCCGCTATGGAGCAATCCGCTTGACCTGGGGCATACAGCGGACATAGAATGGATTTTAGGCTAGGAGTTCCAGGTGTTCATGCAACCCTCATTCCCGGGCCGACCCGGGCACAACCAAGCATGTAAATGGGCTGAGCGAAGGCGGGTGGACGCTGAAGCACGGGCTTCATCCGGGTTTCAGCTGATGGAACCAGCAGCCCCTGAGGGGCATCACCCTAACCCCTCGGGACCCTACTCGTATGCCGATATCGTGTTTGATGCTCGGCTCGAGCATGTTGTCGCTTATTGCGGCAAGAACAAGGCCATGGTGTATTATGAAGCCCGGCGAAGCGCTCCACCCGCCTTCGCCTCGCTTGGCAATTTTACTCTAAAATTCAGTGAATTGGACACATTTTCATACAAAAAACGCGCGCTAAACAGGTCGAGCCGATATTATGTCCAAGACCGCCAGGAAAAGCGAGCCACCGGCAGAGAACGGCCAACGCCTACAGCAACTGCAAGAGCTTCTTGCGGCCCACGAGGGCCAACGCCACGTTTTGGTCCTGCAGGATTTTCCCGACCCGGACGCAATCTCCGCCGCCTACGCCCACCAACTTATCAGCAAAGCCCACAAAATAGAAGTGGACATTGTCTATTGCGGCAGCATCAGCCATCAGCAGAACCTGGCCCTGGTCAAGCTGCTGGGGATCGAGCTCCATCCCTACACTCGGGATATGGATCTTGCCGAGTACGCCGGCGCGATATTCGTGGATCATCAGGGCACCACCGCTCGGAAGATCTGCCAGGGCCTGGATAAGGCGGGAGTGCCCGTGCTCATGGTTCTGGACCACCACGAGGAGCAGTCCGTCTCCAGGGCAGAATTCACAGACATTCGCCCCGTGGGGGCGACAGCAACCATGTATGCGGAGTATCTGGAACAGGGGCTGCTCGAGCTGGATCCCGGCAGGGAGGAGCATACCATGCTCGCAACCGCCATGATGCACGGCCTTATCACGGACACGAACGATTTCCTTCGGGCCGGGCCCGAGGATTTCCGTGCCGCCGCATTCCTCAGCCGCTTCCGGGACCCTGATATCCTGGAGCGGATCATGGGTCAGGAAAAGTCCAAGAAGACCATGGAGATCATCAAGGAAGCACTGGAGAACCGTGTTCTCGCCGAGGGCTTTTCCGTGGCCGGCATCGGCTATCTGCGCGGCGACGACCGGGATGCCATCCCCCAGGCAGCGGACTTTCTGCTCACCGAGGAGAACGTGCACACGGCAATCGTTTTCGGCATGGTCCAGGGCGCGGAGCAGGAGGAGGCCGTGGTGGGATCTCTGCGCACATCCAAGCTGGCCCTGGATCCGGACGAATTCCTCAAAAGCGCCCTTGGGCGCGACTCCTCCGGCGCCCCCTACGGCGGGGGCAAGCACTCCGCTGGAGGCTTCCAGATCCCGGTGGACTTCCTGGCCGGAGGACAAAGCGAGGAATTCCAGCAAAGCAAATGGCAGATTTACGAGGCCCAGATCAAGCAGAGGATCTTCGCCAAGATCGGGTATCGCGCCGAGGAGGCGGAAGGGGAGTGATTCCTTGAGGAGCCGGTAGCTGCGGAATTCGATACTTGCACGGCGTTCCAGCTCTCATGCTCCTGTGCGGGAGATCTGCGCTTGCTGAATCGATGACTCTGTCCGGGGCCCAGTTCGTGCCTTGATCCGGCAGGCTCCCGGAAGAAGGGGCCGTGAGGGAATAGCCGATCCAGGGCGGGCCAACGGAACGAACAAAATCAAATGGCAACCGTGGGGCCCTGGGCCAGACAAAGGAGGCGCACATGAGCAAGATAGCCCTTTTCGTGTACAGCGGGGACCCCATGTGTTTTGTCCACGTCCTGCTCAACTGCCTGGACATGGCGGACAAGGGGCATGCCCCGGAAGTCGTGGTCGAGGGGGCCTCGGTTCGGCTTCTTCCCGATCTCGCCCGGGAGGATCACCATTTGCACGGCCTATGGGAGAAGGTGAAGGCCAGGGGTCTGCTCGCGGGTGTGTGTGGGGCCTGTTCCGATCGGATGGACACTCTGGACGAGGCGCGGGCCCAGGGTCTGACCATTTTGGAGGATATGTCCGGGCATCCGGGCGTGGCCGGATTTCGGGAACGGGGCTACGAGATCGTCACCTTTTGACGCCACCGCGAGCTCGGGTCGCCTCCAGGGCCTGGAAGCGGCGCATGAACTTGCGGTCGATATGGTCCTTGAGACGGAAGGCCCATTTGCCGCGGAGCACCAGGTTGCCCCGCCACAGGATCCCCTTGCCGTCCCCGGTGTTGAAGATGAGCATGTACCTGCCCTGGGGCCGGAAGGCCTGCGGATCCTCTCCGCGGACCTTGGCCAGGAGGTTGTGCAACAGAACCGGATTCTGCCGCACCGCGTGCACCCCCACCTTGTCCAGGGGACGGGGCCGGTAGGCGATGCAGTCGCCCCCGCCCATGATTTCCGGGAAGTCCACGCTCTGCAGGTGCTCGTCGACCAGCAGGCCGCCGTCGTCCCCCGTGGCCAACCCCGAATCCGCGAAAAGGGAGGGAGGCCGGACTCCCAGTGCGAGCAGGGTGAGATCCGGTTCCCAGTGGCTTCCATCCTCCAGGCTTAGCTCTCCCGTGTCCACTTGGCGCGCATAGCCCTGCTCAACCAGGTCCACCTCCAGCTCGCGCAGGACTTTTCGGGACTTCTTGCGCAGCCTCTCCGGGAATCGGGCCAGGAAGCGATTGCCCGCGAACAGGGTGACCCGGGCGGGATGCCCGGCGCATCGCCGGACCAGGCCCCGTGTGTTCGCCGCGATTTCCAGGGCGGCAGGGCCTCCGCCGACGATAGTCAGGTGACAGGGTCCCTCCGCAACCAGGGTCTCGATCCGGTCCCGGACGGCTTCCAGCTCCGCGATGGGCTTGACCGGATACACGTCCCGCGCTGTCGGGTTGACGATTCCGCCGGGCACGGTGCTTCCCACGTTGCAGGAGAGGAGATCGTATTCCAGTGTTTCCCCGGACTGCAGAAAAATGGACCGCGCGCGGGGATCTATCCCCGTGGCGGCGTCGAGCAGGAAGCGGCCGCCCTGGTTCTCCACGATGCGCCGGGTGGCAAAGCGGATTTGCGAGGGCTCATACGTGCGGCTCAACAGGCCGGGCCCCATGCCGGAGTAATAGTGCTTCTCCTTGGGCTGGACCAGGGTCACCTGGCAGCCCAGGTCGCGGAACCGCCACAGGTTGGCCAGGGTGACCAGATGGGCGTGGCCGCCTCCCAGAAGAACGATCTGTTTCACCTCGGTGATCTCCCGCGTTTGACTGCTCCTAGGTCTCGTCCTCAGCGATCTCCTCCATGAACCGGCCCAAGCGGCGAAGATGTTCCTTCTCCTCGTCGGCAAGGCGCAGGAAGAAGGGAGTGATCTGTTTGTCGCTGAAGCGGTCCGCGGAACGGCGATAGAGGTCCAGGGCCTGGGCCTCGATGGTCATGGCCATGTCCAGAATCTCCGCGCGAGAGTTCATGTCCAGCTGGAAGTGCCGGAAGTATTCCTCAGTGGTCATTCCTCCCTCCATGAACTGCGCCACGACTTTGCCCTCGAACTCCTCCCGGTCCGGTGGCGAGCTGGCAACCCCCAGGTATTCCTCGAACAGCCGGTCCTTGTGTTTGTCCTCGATCCCTGCGAGGAGCTCGAAGAGCTCTCGGGCCTTCTCATCCTCGGCCCTGTCCGCCATGAGGCGATAGAAGCCCTGCAGCCCCTCTTCCAGGGAGTAGGCCAGGACCAGGATGCCCTCCAGGGTTTCCTCGCCGCTGAAGACGTGCATGCCGGTCTCCTCGGACCCGACTGCGGCATGGCCCTGCCAGGCCTTGAACCCGCCCTTGAGGTTGTAGGCCCGCTCGAAGCCGCGATCGGCGAGCGTCTGAGCCGCGACCCGGCTCCTGCCCCCGGAGGCTCAATAGACGATCTGCGACTTGTCCGGATCCAGCTCAAAGAGGCGATTTTCCAGCTCCGGAAGGGGAATGAGCTTGGCCCCGGGAATGTGGCCCTTTTCGTATTCCCCGGGCTGGCGCACATCGAGGATTTCCAGCTCGTTGGAGCCGGATTGATCCATCATTTCCGCGGCCTGTTCCGTATCGATGCTCTGTACGGGAAAAAACAGCTGTTTCCAGCGCATGGCCTTACTCCGCATATAAAAGGTTATAGTCGTGACTGGTGACTGGTTATTCGTGGCTCGGGTCCTCATGAGTGAACCGCTTAACGCAGTGAAGGTCCCTCCGGATTAAGGGACACGATCACAGCTTCTTGAGCCAGTCCGCGATCTCAGCTTCCTGGAACAGCTCCTGCTTCAGGGTGTAATCCAGGTTGAGGACGAGCCCGGCATGCTTACCTGTCTCCGGGTGCTCGCTCAGGCTGCTGTGCCTTTCGCGGGCCTTTTGCAGGCGCTTCAGACCCGCCCGCAGGGCGACCGCCGGGTCCTCTCCCGAGGGGAGCTCCTCGGCCTTGAGGTCCGGCTCGGAGCCGTTCTCGGCCACCTCCTCGGCAAAGTGGGCCAGGTGCCGCATCTTTTCCATGGCCTGGTCCATGAGCTGCCAGCCTAGGGTGCCCTCGTTGCGGAAGACCCAGCTGTGGTGGATATGGGCCAGCATCTCCGCGTACTTGTCCGCGACCTCGCGCTGGAGGCTGTCCATAAAGTCCCTGGGCAGCTCCGGCTCGGCCTGGGGCAGGCTCCCGGTCTCATCGGGGTTCAAGCGATCCAGCATCCTGCGGAAGGCGCGGGCATGCAAATCCGATTCCCAGGCCTCGCGCTCCAGAACGCGCCGGATGTGTGGGTCCTCGACCTTCTCCGCCTCGGAGTTGTAGTGAGGCACGAGCTTCTCCTCGTAGGTCACGTAGGAGCGGAGAATGCTGGCTCGATCTGTGGGGTCAAAGGGATACTCCGCAGGGGAGAGGTCCGGCTTGCCCCCGAGCTCTCCGATGACCGCGCCCAGCCAGTGCATGTGCCACATTTCCTCCCTGGCCCGGGTGAGGAGCTTGGCTCCCACGGGGGTATCCTCGCCCTCGGTGTAGCTGTGGATCAGATAGCGCAGGACGGCCGCGTGCTCGTCCCGCAGGTCCCTGTTGAGCATGTCGATGAGCTCGGTGGTATGCATGGCGACTCCTTTTCTCGATGCATTGTTGCATCAGTCAGGTTGAACCATTTTGGCTATTCTACTTGTCGTGGCGGGCTTTGTGAAGCTGTGTGGCAAAAATCGGCCTTCCTTCAGGACAAGGTCCGGCATTGCTTCACTGCGGAGGCGGGCGAGGCAGTCGTTCTCAGACCGTGATGTGGCGGGCCTTTTCAGGTTGGGGCATATCTGTCAAACTGACAGGATACACTGGCGAGGCTCGCATTTTCGTGGTTTGTTGTGTCCGAGTTGGCCCGGGAATGAGGGAAATATGAGACCTGTCTGGAAGGAGAATCGGTATATGACACCGGAGGAAATGGAGACAGAGGCACGCGAGCTCATGCTGCAGGGCTATCATTGAGGACAGGCCATTCTGGCAGTGGGCCAGAAAAAGCTGGGCATCGAGGATGCGCGAGCAGTGCAGGGATTGGCGGCCATGGGTGGGGGTATTGCCTCCACAGGCGGAACCTGCGGTGTGATCACCGGCGCCGTTCTCTGCCTGGGCATGGTCTACGGCAAGGAGACGCCGGAGCAAAAGGACGATCCCGCCATGTGGAAGACGGGCCGCAGCTTTCACAAGCGCTTCCTGCGGGATGTGACCCAGGGAAGGGTCAATTGCAGCGAGATCACGCGGGTGGACTGGACGGACAAGGAACAGATCAAGGCCTTTGTCAAGGGCCAGGGCCGGGTCCGGTGCGCCGGATATACCGGATCGGGCGCACGAATCCTGGGCGAGATCCTGGAGCGCTATGCGCGTGGATAATGCTTTCCGGCGGGGAAAAGAGCCCTTGTAATGGTTACCAAAATGCTATCCGCCAAGGGTGAAACCATGAGTACAGTCAAAGGCATTGTTCTGGATGTGGTCAACAGAAGGCGCTTTCCCGGGGAAGTGGCCATAAGCGGCGGCAGGATCGAATCGGTCCGGGAGGTCGACGGGGAGGTGCCGTCCCGATATATCCTGCCCGGATTCGTGGACGCGCACATGCACGTCGAGAGCTCCATGCTGGTGCCCACGGAGTTCGCCCGGCTCGCGCTGCGGCAGGGCACGGTGGCCGCGGTGTGCGATCCCCACGAGATCGCCAATGTCTGCGGGGTCGAGGGCATCGACTTCATGATCCGGAACGGTCGCGAGGCCCGGCTGAAGTTTGCCTTCGGGGCCCCTTCCTGCGTGCCCGCCACGCCCTTCGAGACCGCGGGCGCGGAGCTGGATGCCGAGGCAGTGGGCAAGCTCCTGGACCGGGAGGACATCCCCTTCCTGGGGGAGATGATGAACTGGCCCGGCGTTCTCGAGGAGGACGCCGAGGTCATGGCCAAGATCCGGGCGGCAAAGGATCGGGGCAAGCCAGTGGACGGTCATGCCCCGGGACTGACCGGGGAGCGGGCGGCGAGCTATATTGCAGCTGGCATCTCCACGGACCACGAGTGCGCCTCGCTGGAGGAGGCCCTGGGCAAGCTGGAAAAGGGCATGCTGATCCTGATCCGCGAGGGCAGCGCCGCCCGGAATTTCGACGAGCTGATTCCCGCCCTGGAGAAATACCCCGGACGGATCATGTTCTGCAGCGACGACAAGCACCCGGACGACCTGCAGCAGGGGCACATCAACGCCCTGGCCGCGCGGGCCCTGCGGCGCGGCCTCGACATGTGGAGCGTGCTCGAGGCCTGCAGCGCGGTCCCGGTGCGGCACTACGGCCTCGATGTGGGGCTCCTGCAGGAGGGCGATCCAGCGGACTTTGTCGTGGTGCGGGATCCGGAGAGCATGGAGGTGCAAGAGACCTGGATCGGCGGGGAGCCCGTCTTCGACGGGGATCGGGTCCATCTCCCGGAGCTGGAGGTGGAGCGGGTGAACACCTTCGCTTCCCATTTCCCGGAGCCGGAGGATTTCCGGATCCGTTGGGAGGGGGACAGCTTTCCCGTGATCGAGGCGAGCGAGGGCTCCCTTCTCACGGGCAAGACCTGGCTCCGACTCCCGAGGAAGGACGATGAGCTTCTGGCCTCGCCGGAGCAGGGGATCAACAAGATCGCCGTGGTCTGCCGCTACCGGCGGGCTGCCCCGGCTGTCGGATTCGTGCGGGGGTTCGGCCTGCGGGAGGGGGGCATCGCCTCCTCAGTGGCCCACGATTCCCACAACATCGTGGCCGTGGGCGCCTCGGACGCGGAGCTGGCCCGCGCCGTGGACCTGGTGATGCGGCACAGGGGGGGTATCTCCGTGGCGGGTCCGGATGGGGAGGACATCCTCCCCCTGCCTGTGGCGGGGCTCATGAGCGACCGTCCCGGAGAGGAGGTCTCGGCCGGGTACAAGCGCATCACCCGCATGGCCCGAGAGCTGGGAAGCCCGCTGCGGGCCCCGCATATGCTCCTCTCCTTCATGGCCCTGCTTGTGATCCCCAGCCTCAAGATAAGCGACAGGGGGATCTTCGACGCGGAGCGGTTCGAGTTCCACACCTAGCAGGGGGCCGCCAATCTTCCAATTGTCGCAAAAGAGGAGGCTGAACTATCTGCATAGAAAAAAGGTTCTTGCGCTGCGCCGCTGCGCCGTGGCGGGCCAAAACTCTTTTTCTTTATTCAGGGTTGCTTTTTGTGGAGTTGCTGCCTTGCAAAGCAGTTTTGAGGATTGTTGCGAAGATAAGAAATAAGATGAACTCCCGCAGCGACGCGGCGGCGCGGTGTTAAGAACGTTCACGTTGGCCAGGCTCCTACAGGCTGCCCAGATAGACGAAGCGAAGGATGAAGATGAGCGCCAGGACCCAGACGGTGGGCTTTACCTCTTTGGCCCTGCCGGCCAGGAGCTTGACCAGGGGATAGAAGATAAATCCCAGCGCGATGCCCGTGGCGATGCTATAGGAGAAGGGCATGGAGATGATGACCACGAAGGCCGGAAGCGCGTCTGAGACGTCCTCCCAGTTGATCTGGGAGACCACCCGCAGCATGAGCATGCCCACGATGATCAGCGCCGGCGAGGTGGCGAAGGCGGGAATGGACTGGGCCAGCGGGGCCAGGAACATGGAGAGCAGGAAGAGCAGGCCCACCACAACGGCGGTCAGCCCGGTCCGCCCGCCCGCGGCCACTCCGGAGGCGCTCTCGATGTAGCAGGTGATGGTGGATGTCCCAAGCAGGCTGCCCAGGAGCGTGCCGCCTGCGTCCGCGGACAGGGCCCGGTTCACCCTGGGGAAGGTCCCGTCCTTCTTGAGGAATCCGCCCTGCTCGGCCACGCCCACGAGCGTGCCCGTGGTGTCGAAGAGGTCCACGAAGAGGAAGGCGAAGATGATCCCGAAGAAACCGATCTCCAGGGCGGACACGATGTCCAGCTTGAAAAGGACCGGCTCCAGGCTGGGGGGCGGGCCGAAAACGCCCTCGAACTGGCAAAAGCCCAGAATCAGCCCGATGATCCAAGTGAGCAGGATACCGATGAGGATGGCCCCCTTGATGCGCCTGGCCATCAGGGCGCCGATGATAACGGTCCCCACCACGGCCATGATCGGGGTGCTCTGGGTGATGTCGCCCAGGGTGACCATGGTGGAGGGGTGACTGGTAATGATGCCCACCTCCTTGAGCCCGATCAGGGCTAGGAAGAGCCCGATGCCCCCGGCGGTGGCCAGCTTGAGCGAGTCCGGTATGGCGTAGACGATGACCTCGCGGATGCGTACAACGGTCAGGACGAGGAAGAGGAAACCGGAGACGAAGACCGCTCCCAGGGCGGTTTCCCAGGAATAGCCCATCTGCTCCACCACGGTGAAGGTGAAGTAGGCGTTGAGCCCCATGCCCGGCGCCAGGGCGAAGGGATAGTTGGCGAACAGGCCCATGAAGATGGTGGTGATTCCCGCGGCGAGCACCGTGGCCATCATCACCGCCTCGAAGCTCATGCCCGTCTTGGACAGAATGGCGGGATTGACGAAGATGATGTAGGCCATGGTCATGAACGTGGTCAGGCCCGCGGTGACCTCCGTTTTGACATCCGTGCCGCTTTCCCCGAGCTTGAAGAACGCATTCAGCATAGCGCCGCCCCCTTGTGGACTGTCCGTGGTTGAATCCCCTCGACTGTCTGTCAAACAGGACCGATGCAGGTCCCATACGTCCGGTCAGGCCGGTTTGTCAAAGGGGAATCGGCCTTTTCCCTGCAGGCAAGAAAAACCGTTTTGGACGAGAAGAATGCAGACCCAAGTGCTCATCATCGGTGCGGGGATCACCGGAACCGGTCTGGCCCGGGATCTGGCCCTGCGCGGCATTGCCAGCATCGTCGCGGACAGGGGGGATTTCAGCTCCGGCGCATCCGGCAGCAATCACGGACTGCTCCACAGCGGGGCCAGGTATGTGGCAGCCGATCCCGAGGCCGCCAGGGAATGCTGCGAGGAATCCGCCCTGCTCAAGCAGCTGGCCCCGCACTGCGTGGAGGACAGCGGGGGGCTGTTCGTGGCCGTGGAGGGCGACGAGGAGCAATACATCGCCGATTTCCCCGGGCTCTGCTCCGAGTGCGGGATCGAGGCGCAGGAAGTGAGCCCGGAAAGAGCCCGCGAGCTCGAGCCCGCTCTTTCCAGTGAAATCAAGGCCGTCTATCACGTTCCCGACGGCGCGGTGGAGCCCTTCCGGCTCTGCCTGGACAACATGGCCCAGGCCGCGCAGCTAGGGGCGGAATTCTGGCCCTTTGCCGAGGTCCAGGGCTTCCAGATGGACTCCGAAGGGATCCGCCGGGTTCGTCTCGCTGTTGGACGGGACGGGGAAACACGGACCGTGGAGCCCCGGATCGTGGTCAGCGCCGCAGGCGCCTGGGCGGGAAGGGTAGCAGCCCTGGCGGGATCTCCCTTCGAGATGCTCTGGTCCAAGGGGACCATGGTCGTGACCGCCTCCCGCCTGGCCCACAGAGTGGTCAACCGGCTGCGCCATCCCGCGGACGGGGATATCCTGGTTCCGGGAGGGCACGTCTCCATTCTGGGCACCACGTCCGTGCACCTGCCGGATCTGGACTCCATCGCCCCGACAGTTGAGGAAGTGGACGCCCTGGTGCGCGAGGGCGGGCGCATGCTGCCCGGTCTGGAAAGCGCCAGATACATCCGGGCCTACGCCGGGGTGCGGCCCGTCTATTCCTCAGAGCGGGAGGACGGCGGAGGGCGCTCCGCCGGACGGGGATTCGTCCTTCTGGATCACGGCGAGGAGGGGGTTGGAAACTTTTTCTCCCTCACCGGGGGCAAGCTCACCACCTATCGCCTCATGGCCGAGAAGTGCGCGGATCGGATCTGCGACCGCCTGCACGTCGACGCGGCCTGCCGGACACGTCGGGAGCCCCTGCCCCGATCCGAAGACGGGGCGCTGCTGGAGCACCGGGCTGCCGGGCGCATGGCTCTGGATACGGATCGGGCGGATGATCCGCTCCTGTGCGAGTGCGAGATGGTGTCCCGAAACGACTTGATCCGAGTGGCCGACACCTCGGCCAGACAGCACCGCAAGCCGGACCTCGCCGCCCTCAGGCTCAGGAGCCGGATGGGCAAGGGGCCTTGCCAGGGGACGTTCTGCAGCATCAGGGTCCCCAAGCATCTCTTCGGTGAAGGGGACAAATCGAAACAGGCGGGGTGGGTCGCGGGTTTCCTCCGGGAGCGCTGGAAAGGGGCGCGCCCGGTGCTCTGGGGCGCTCAGCTGGCCCAGGCCGAGCTGATTCAGGGCATGCACTGCGGCTTCTTCAGTATGGAGGCACCCTGGAACCGGAGCAAAAAATGACAGGGTCACGTGCTATTCATGTGGACGTCGCGGTGATCGGATGCGGCCTCGCCGGACTCGCCGCGGCGCAGTTCGCAGCGGACAGGGGATTCCGAGTCGCCATTGTCGGCGACTCCGGGGCAACGGACTTTTGCAGCGGCTTGTTCGATCTGCTGGGCGTTCTGCCCGGAGAGGAGAGGCCCCGTGAAGACCCCTGGCGGGCCCTTGGGGATCTGCGAGCACGCTTCCCGGAGCATCCGCTCAGCAAGGCGGGCGCGGACGTCGTAGCCAGCGCCCTGGAGCGGTTCGGCAGCGTGCTTGCGAGCCGGGGAGTGTCCTACACCGGGTATGGGGAACAAAATGCTCTCCTTCCCACCCAGCTCGGCACATTCCGGCCCACCTATCGCCTGCCCGCGACGATGTGGCCCGGAATCCAGGCGCTGAGAAACACAACGCCCTGCCTGGTGCTGGATATGGAGGGGATGAAGGATTTTGACGCACAAGGCATGCTCGCGGCTCTGGGCGGGACCTGGCCCGGGGCGCGGTACGATTGCCTGGCTTTTCCAGGTTCCAGTCGGGGCCGCGAGGCTCGGCAGCTCCTGCTCGCCAGGAGCCTGGAGAACCCCGACAACCTTAGGGAGCTTGCCCGGGCCGTCCGGAGGCGTCTTGGAGAGGGCGAGGCAGTGGGCCTGCCCGCAGTGCTGGGAGTCCGCAATCCGGACGGAGTCACAAGGCGATTTCAGGAAATGGTGGGCGCTTCGGTTTTCGAGATTCCTTCCCTGCCCAATCCCGTGCCCGCGGCCAGGATCAGGGAGGCCCTGAACGGCGCTCTCCGGGACGAAGAGGCGATCCGGGCCCTGATGATACCTTGCCGTGTTCTGCACGCCAGAGCGCAGGGCCAGGATGGCTTTCTGCTCGAGATGGACCAGGGGCAGCCGGAGAGGGTCATCCGCGCCTCAGCGGTCGTTCTGGCGAGCGGACGGTTTCTGGGTCGGGGGCTGCTGGGCGAGCGGGATGGACTAGGGGAGCCCTTGTTTCAACTGCCAGTGACGCAGCCGGACACGCGAAGCGCCTGGCACAGCCCGGATATCTTCGATCCCCTGGGGCACGGCCTTGATTGCGCCGGTCTGGAAACGGATGGCCGCTTCCGTCCGGTGGACGGGCATGGACGTTCCGTATACAGCGGGCTGTACGCCGTTGGCTCCATCCTGGCCCACGCGGACTGGATGCGCTTCAAGTGCGGCGCCGGGGTGTGCCTGGCAAGCGCCTGGGGGGCGGTGGAGGGGATCGCTGTCGATCTGGGCTGAGCTCCCGGAAGTTGGAGCGTGACCAGCCCCAAGGGGAAATTGTTTTCTCGGGCTAAGGGTGCTAGGCTCGGCCGTATCGCCACGGCGGGGATCGATCCGTCAACTTGTGACCAGCGAGGCAATCTGAGGCATGCAGACCGGCTCCGGGGAGGAACATAAAACGGCTCCGTCCCACGCACCTGCGAAAGGGCTGTTCATGACCATGCTGGGGGCTTTCTGCTTTGCCCTGGTCCCCATATGGGTCCGCTCCATCGAGGCCTATTCCTCCATGGGCATCGTCTTCTTCCGGGCCCTCATCGGACTCGTTCCCCTCTCCTTGTGGGTCCTGCGGACAGCCGGGGGGCGGCGCGAAGTAACCCTGGCCGGTCTGAGCCGAAGACAGCGCTTGGTGCTGCTGGGAGTGGGACTTTCCATGTGCGGCACAGCGACAACCTACTATCTGGGGATCATGAACACCTCGGTGGCCAAGGCGGTTGTGCTGCACTACACCGCCCCGCTCTGGGTAGCCCTGTTGAGCCCGCTGGTGCTGAGGGAGAAGAACGCCCGTCTGACCTGGTTCGCGGTTGCCGCGGGGCTTTTGGGCATCGGCATGATCGCGGAGCCCTCGAACCTGATCGGGGGTGGACGGCAGGAGCTCCTGGGGGTGGGCAGCGCCTTTTTCTCCGGCATATGCCTGGCCGGTGTCTTCCTCTTCGGCCGATTCCTGGCCGGGGGGCTGTCCTCGCCGGTGTGCACCCTGTGGGGCAGCCTGATCGTGGTGCTGATCCTTTTGCCCTGGGGGGTCTCTGTCCCCGAGGGGCACTTTTGGATGAACCTGCCCTTTCTGGGGCTTCTGGGGACTGTCTCCCTGGTGTTGCCCTATACCCTCTTTTTTCAGGGCCAGAAGCACATTCCCGCCCAAACCGCGTCAATGGCTGCCCTGTTCGAGCCGGTCTGCGGCATAGCCATAGGGTTTCTTGTCTTCGGGGAACAACTCACTATTGCTGGCTCCGTGGGCGCGGCTATCGTGCTTTTCAGCATCTATCTCGCCAGCTGCCGCTAGCTAGCTAGGGAACAGGCCGGGCGGCAGTGGTCTCCTGAAGGCAATCCCCCCGAACGGTCCAGGGGCCCGGACGGAGAATCATCGGTGCGGGTCCTTGCGGGGAGCTTGAGCTCAAACGACTTTCCCGGCGGCTCCTTCCGGGATAAAGACAAGGATGGGACGCGATGGATCAGCTCGGCCTCATTCTCGGATTGTCCTGGCTTGCCGGGTTTTCTGCCTTTCTGGGCAGCATTGCCGCGCACTGGGAGGGATCAGCGGATACGACAGGAAAGCAGGAGCTCATTCACGGGATCGTGGCCCTGGGCGGAGGCATCCTTGTCGCCGCGGTGGCCTTCGCCCTCGCGCCCACGGCGATTTCCGCCCTGGGCCCCATAGGGGTTACCGGCACCTTCGGTTTGGGAGGAATCGTTTTTTGCATCCTGGACATTCGGATCAGCAAGGCCGGGGGGAGCAAGGCCCAGTTCATGGCCATGATCATGGACTTTTTTCCGGAGGCCATCTCCCTGGGGGCGGTGTTCGGACACAACCGCGGCATGGGCCTGCTGTTGGCCGCATTTATCGCGGCCCAGAACCTGCCCGAGGGATTCAATTCCTACCGGGAGATCGTCTATGCCGGAATCAAGTCGCGCAGCGCGCTTGCGGCGCTTTTTCTGATCAGTTTCCTCGGTCCGGTTGCAGCGTGCCTGGGGTATTTCCTCCTGCAGGGCAAGCCGGAATGGACAGCCGGCATTATGAGCTTTGCCGCTGGGGGCATCCTCTACCTGATCTTTCAGGACATCGCTCCCCAGAGCCGCATGGAGCGGCACTGGACGCCTCCGCTTGGGGCGGTTCTGGGCTTCGCCATCGGAATGGTGGGGCATCAGTTGATCGGATGAGCGCAAGCCCATACCCTTTCCTGAAGGCATCCTCCAGCAGACCAGGGACCGGGGCTCAATGCCATGATGAATCGTTTGTGCGAATGGAGCCACCTCGTCTTCGACGAGCTGCACTACGTCTGGGAATGCAAGAAGACCCAGCACGTGGTGAACGCGGTTCTGTTGGTTTTCTTTGTTCTCCTGCTCGGGGTTATCGAGCTCAAGCGGAACAGCATCCTGCCCGCGGGCTTTTTGCCAGAGTTGCCCACGAATCCCTTCTACGCTGTGTACCTGACCTTCTCCCTGCTCCTGGTGGTGGAGATTATCAACCTCATCTTCGTCGTGCCTGCCTCGGTTTCCCGCTCCGTGGGCAAACAGCTGGAGATCCTGATCCTGTATTTCCTGCGCAACGCCTTCAAGGAGCTCATCCATTTCACCGAGCCCATCCGCCTTACCGGCCACATCGAGCCGTTGCTGCGCATCGGGGCCTACGGGATGGGCGCCCTGCTCATCTTTATCTGCGTCAGCTACTACTACCGGCAACAGCTCAAGAGACAGAAATCCCAGGCCGAGGGTGTCCGGATCTTCCATTTCGTGGGGGCCAAGAAGGCAGTGGGCCTTATGCTCCTGCTCCTCTTCCTGCTCCTGGCGACATACAACGGTGTGGCCATGGCGCGGGGATTCCAGGGAGTGGAGTTCTTTGCCGAGTTCTTCACCATCCTCGTCTTCAGTGATATCCTGCTCGTGCTCATTTCCCAGCCCTTTTTTCCCCGCTTCCACGACATCTTTCGCAATTCAGGATATGCGGTTGCCACGCTGCTCATGCGCCTGAGCATGACCGGCTCCGGCTATATCGACGTGGTGATCGGCGTGGGAGCCGCGCTGTTCGCCCTGCTTCTGGCCTATGCCTACAGGAAGAACGTCCAGGCCCTGCGCTGAGGCCGGGGTCAGTGAGTCGGTGAGTCAGTGTCTCAGGGTGTCAGAGATCAGTGTTCGGATGTTGGAGGTTGCGGGGAAGTCGAAGAAGAGGGGGCGTTTCATCCCTATTGCCCTTTGAGGGAACAACCTGGATCGATCGCATCAGCAAGATACGGAGACGTCGGCATGGAGGATTCTTCGACGCGGATAGCCATGGCTTCGGATCACGCGGGGTATCGCTCCAAGGAAAGGATCAAGGCGGACCTGGAGGAATGGGGCTATACGGTGCGCGACTTCGGCACCAGCTCCGAGGATCCTGTGGACTATCCCCCCTATATTCGCGCGGCCACTCTGGCGGTGACCCGAGGTGAATGCGACGCCGGGATCGTGCTCGGCGGCTCGGGCAACGGGGAGGCCATGGCGGCCAACAAGGTCCGCGGCGCGCGCTGCGCCGTGTGCTGGAACACGGAATCCGCCCGCCTGGCCAAGGAGCACAATAACGCCAACCTCATCGCCCTGGGCCAGCGCCTTCTGGACCCGGACCTGGTCCCGGACATCGTTCGCGCCTGGCTCGGGGCCAGGTTCCAGCAGGGACGGCACCAAAGACGGATCGAGCAGCTCGAGGAGACCACTTCCCCGGAGCAACCCCCCTTTCCTTGATCCCGTCAGGCCCTCCAGCCGGACATCAGGTCCTCCGCCCGCCAAGTCGCGGTCCCCGCGAGACATTCCGGGAAATCCCACAAACAAGGAGTGCGGTTTGGCAGGTATGCTTTGTGGCATGTCTGTCTTTCTGATATCCTTAATTACGAGAATGATGTCCGTGTGCTTAATGTCCGGGTACGCGGGGAACAGAGCCAACCAATACATGGAGGCCGGTCATGAGACCATTTGACGCGATAGGGGTGACCACAGCCGCGCTTGCGGCCACGCTCTCCAGCTCGGTCCCTGTTTTCGCCCAGTATCAGAGGAACCCCTCTATGCATCCCTGGGGCATGATGGGCGGCATGGGCTGGGTGGGCATGATCTTTCAGGTCGTTTTCTGGGTGGTGCTCCTCGTACTCCTGGGCCTGTTGATCAAATGGCTGCTGCAGGGTCCCGCCGGCAGGGAGCAGGGGCAGGGCGGCCAGTCGGGCGCTTCCCAGGGCAGGGCCCTGGAGATCCTCAAGGAGCGTTATGCCCGGGGGGAGATCGACAAGGAGGAGTTCGAGCAAAAGAAGCGGGACCTGCTCTAATTGGGCCCTCGACCGTCCAATTGCGTGCGTTGTCCGGCACTTATTCGAGGTGACAAAATGGCGTCTGATTGACTTGGCCTCACAAATAGGTGCCGGATTCAAACGCTCACGAGGGCTCATCACGTCCCAACGAAAAAAAGGAGGCTGAATGCAAAGACATCTGCTTGTTACAGTCAGCGATTCACGCAATACCATGGACGGGGCTCGCTTTGTGAGCTCCTTTTTCCGGGACAAGACCCAGGTCAAGCTGACCCTGGTCCATGTGGCCCCTACCCAGGGACAGGATCCGGGGTTCGGCGACCACGAGCCCACGGAAAAGGAGTGCAAGCTGCTGGAAAACGATGCCCTGCGATACGCAGGTCGATTCCTGGAGGAGAGCGGCTTTGCTCCGGAAAGGACCCAGTGCCAATATCGGCTCAAGGCGATGAGCACGGCCAAGGATATCCTCCGCGAGGCGGAACGGGGCAGATACGACGCTGTTGTTCTGGGCAGGCGGGGGACAACCAGGCTGGAAGAGGCCCTGGGCAGCAGCGTGAGCATGCAGGTGCTGGAGAAGGAGCGTGGCGTGCCCATCTGGATCTGCCGCCGCATTGAAGCCAAACGCGGAGGGGTCCTGCTCTGCCTGGACGGGTCGGAATCCAGCCAGCGCATGGTGGATCATGTGGGGTTCATGCTGCAGGATAGCGGCGAACACGAGGTAACCCTGTTCCAGGTGCGGACCAAGGACAGCGGTGCCCCGGAGGAGATCATGTCCCGGGCCAGGGAGGGGCTGCTGCAGAATGGAGTTGATGGTTCCCTGATCGCGGAAAAGGAGGTTTCCGGCCGCAATGTGGCCAAGGCCATCCAGAGCGAGGCCAAGGAGGGAGGCTACGCCGCGGTGGCGGTGGGCTATTCCGGGACCGGGGGGAAGGGACTCGGCTCGTATCTGACCATCGGCTCGGTGAGCAAGAAGCTGAGCTACGATCTTCAGGGGCACAGCTTGTGGATCAGTTGATTCCGCTTCGAGGCGGGGTGTTTGAAACGGTGTAACTATTCACCGTCTTCCAAAATTGACATGTTCGCTGGGCCTTTTTGAATCTTGAACCTCCGACTCTGGATTTTCTAACGCTCGCCACGTGGGGGCATCCCTGCCCCCACCCGCCTCT
>Ga0207714_1000141_pt1 | contig 46349 bp, 46 predicted proteins | sample PonA232FremontCA_2_FD_187270 | JGI IMG/M metagenome (GOLD analysis project Ga0207714, IMG submission 187270) | Marine sediment microbial community from Fremont, CA, USA - Pond A23 Sediment 2 (SPAdes) | ecosystem: Environmental > Aquatic > Marine > Unclassified | place: USA: Fremont, California... | reverse complement strand
CGGGCCCGGCCAGCAGCTTGAGCCACTCGTACTGGATACCGTTGGTGTCCTGGAACTCGTCCACCAGCACGTGGCGAAAGCGCCGGCGGTAGTGGCCCAGCAGCTCGAGGTGGTTCTGGAGCATTTCCACCGTGCGCAGCATCAGCTCGGCAAAGTCCACCACCCCGGCACTGCGACAGGCCTGCTCGTAGGCGGCATAGACCCGGGCCATTTCGCCGCTGTAGGGGTCAGCGCTGTCGAGGTCTTCGGCGCGCTCGCCGGCATCCTTGCGGGCATTGATAAAGCCCTGCAGCTGGCGCACCGGCCAGCGGTTTTCATCCACCTCAAGGTCGCGCATGACGCGCTTGACCAGGCGCCGCTGGTCCTCGCTGTCGAGGATCTGGAAGCCCTGGGGCAGACCCGCTTCCTGCCAGTGCAGACGCAACAGCCGATGACTGAGCCCATGGAAAGTGCCCACCCAGAGCCCCGAGCCGTTGATGCCGAGCAATGATTCGATGCGGGCCCGCATCTCGGCGGCCGCCTTGTTGGTGAAGGTGACGGCCAGCAGGTTCCAGGGGGTGGCGCCCTCGACCCGCACCAGCCAGGCGGCGCGGTGGGTCAGGACACGGGTTTTGCCACTGCCGGCGCCGGCCAGCACCAGGGCATGCCCCAGCGGGGCGGTGACAGCCTCGCGCTGCGCGGGGTTGAGCGGGTCGATGAGATCAGAGACGTCCATGCCGCCGGAGTATATCAGCGCGCCCGGTGACTAGGGGGTGGCGAGCGCCCTGACCGGCGGCAGATCGCGGATGAGTTCGGCGAGGGCACTGACCACCGGTTCGCGGGCACAACCGCGGCGACGATAGATGGCCAGCTCGCGCACCGGCGGACGGCCGGCAAACGGGCGCACCGCCAGCCCGTCGGTGGCATTGCCCGCTGCCTGCACCGCCAGGGTGGGCAACAGGGTCACGCCGGCGCCGGTGGCCACCATCTGGCGCAGGGTCTCGAGGCTGGTGGCACGAAAGTCCTGATGCTGCTGCGCCCCCACCCGCGAGCAGAAGTCGAGCGCCTGATCGCGCATGCAATGGCCTTCCTCGAGCAGCAGCATGGGCGTGGCATCCAGGTCATCCCGGGCGATCTCGGCCTGGGCGGCCAGTGGATGCGACTGCGGCAGGGCGACCTCGAAGGGCTCCTTGAACAACGGCTGCGCGATCAGCCCCTCGTCGGGGACCGGCGCGCCCATGATGGCGGCGTCGAGGGTGCCCTCGCGAAGCCGGTCGATGAGCCCGCGGGTACGCTCCTCGTGGAGCAGCAGGCGCAGCTTGGGATAGCGCGCCTGCAGGATCGGGAACAGATGCGGGATCAGGTAGGGACCGAGGGTGGGAATGATGCCGATGCGCAGATCCCCGCTCATCGGATCCCCCGCCGCGCGCGCCACGCTGACCAGATCATCCACCTCGTCGAGGATCTGGCGCGCCCGCTCGGTGATCATGCGACCGATGGGCGTGACCAGCACCCGTTTGCTGGTGCGCTCCACCAGCTGCACCTCGAGATAGGCCTCGAGCTTTTTGATCTGCGTGCTCAGGGTGGGCTGGCTGACAAAACACGCCGCCGACGCCCGGCCAAAATGCTGATGGTCGGCGACGGCGACGAGGTAGCGCAGATCGCGAAAGTTGACATGATTCATGGGCCGATCCCGAGGGACATCCGAAAGATCCCCATTCTAGCGCGGGATCGGCCCGGTTGTGCGAGTCAGCCGGCGGCCAGGCAGGTCGCCAGCCGATCGCCGAGCTGACGGATCAGTGTGGTGTAGTAATCGCCATCGGCCGGAATCTCGCTGCCCAGCGGATCCAGCACCCCGGTGCGGGCTTCGGTGCCCTCGAGCACGGTCTCCACCAGCGCCGGGTTGAACTGCGGCTCGGCGAATACGCACTGCACGTCCTGTTCGGCGACGATGGACTGGATCTCGGCGATATGGGCCGGGCCCGGATCGCGGGCGTCACTGAGCGAGATGGCACCCACCGTGTTCATGTCAAAGCGGCGCTCGAAATACTGGTAGGCGTCGTGGAACACGATAAAGGCCTGGTCATGGACCGGTTCGACCGCGCCGCGCACCTCGCTGATCAGCCCGTCGATGCGGTCGCGCGCCGCCTCGGCATTGGCCTGATAGCGCTCGGCGTTGGCGGGGTCCTGCCGGGCCAGTGTGTCGGCGATCACGCCGAGCCAGTGCTGTGCGTTGACCGGATCCAGCCAGGCATGGGGATCCGCGCCGGCATGGTCGTGCTCGTCGTGGCCGTCATGCTCGTCGTGCCCGTCGGCGCCCTCGGCGCTTGCCAGCACGCGGTCCCGAAAGTCGTATCGCAGGGTGCCCTCGTGGTGCAGCAGCGCCACCGTTTCGGCATCGCCGGCCATATTGCCCAGTGCGTCGGTCAGCCACGGGGTCAGCTCGTCGCCCACCCAGAACACGACATCGGCATTCTCGAGGGTGGCGGCCTCGGACGGGCGCAGCGAATAATTGTGGGGCGAGGCGCCGCGCTGGATGACCAGCTCCGGCTCGGCCACGCCGGCCATCACCTGAGTGACCAGCGACTGCACCGGCGCGACATCGGTGGCCACTCGGGGCGCCGCCAGCGCCGGCGCGGCGATGACGCCGATGGCCAGGCCCAGCAGGGCGGCACGGGGACGCGGAAAGGCGGATGAGGACGGGCGTTTCATGAGAAACTCTCCTTCGCAGGCTGCTTATGTAACGATATACTATAACAATCTTCGCACGGGTTTCACTATGGCGCTTCCACAGACTCCCTTGATTCAGGCGGATGGCCTCAATCTGCGGATCAATGACAACCCGATCCTGCAGGACATCACGCTGAGCCTGTCCGCCGGCGAGATCGTGACCGTGGTCGGCCCCAACGGGTCGGGCAAGTCGACGCTGCTGCGCGCGCTGATCGGCGCCATGACACCGACCAGCGGCCGCATCACCCGCGCGGCCGGCCTGCGCCTGGGCTATGTCCCCCAGCGCCTGCATATCGATCCCACGCTACCGCTCAGTGTGCGGCGGTTTCTGAACCTGCCCCGCCGCCACGCCCGGCGCGCCATCGATGAGGCCCTCGAGCAGGCCGGCATCCCCGGGCGTGCCGATAGTCCCCTGACGGCGCTGTCCGGCGGACAGTTTCAGCGGGCGTTGATGGCCCGGGCACTCATCGACGCGCCCAATCTACTGATGCTCGACGAGGCCTCGCAGGGGCTCGACCAGGCCGGTACGGCGGATTTCTACCGCCAGCTCGAGCACATTCGCGACCGCCTTGGCTGCGGGATTCTTCTGGTCAGCCATGACCTGCACGTGGTGATGCGGGCCGCCGATCGGGTGATCTGCCTCAATCACCACATCTGCTGCCAGGGCCGGCCCGAGGCGGTGAGCGCCGCCCCGGAATACCGCGCCCTGTTCGGCACCGATGACGAGACCGCGCTGGCGCTGTTCCGCCATAACCCCCATCACCATCCCCACGACGCGCATACGGAGCCTGATCATGCTGGATGACTTCATGGTTCGCGCCACCCTTGCGGGCCTGGGCGTGGTACTGGCCGCGGCACCGCTGGGCTGTTTCGTGGTGTGGCGGCGAATGGCCTTTTTTGGCGCGGCCACTGCCCATGCCGCGGTGCTGGGCGTGGCGCTGTCACTGGCGCTGTCGATGTCGGTGTTCGTGGGGGTGCTCGCGGTCTCGCTGCTGATGGCGGTCACGGTCAGTCTGCTCAGCGATCGGGGCTATGCCATGGACACGCTACTGGGGGTGATGGCGCACTCGTCGCTGGCCTTCGGCCTGGTGGCGGTGTCGTTTCTCAGCGATGTGCGCATTGACCTGATGGCCTACCTGTTCGGCGATATCCTGGCCGTGGGGCGCACCGACCTGGCAATCATCTGGGGCGGCTCGCTGCTGGTGCTGGGTCTGACCCTGTGGCGCTGGCAGGCGCTGCTGCTGACCACGGTCAATGCCGATCTGGCCTATGCCGAAGGCATGGATCCGTCGCGCGAGCGGCTGATCCTGACCCTGGCGCTGGCGATTGTGGTGGCGGTGGCCATCAAGGTGGTGGGGGTGCTGCTGATCGCGGCGCTGCTGATCATTCCCGCCGCCACCGCGCGACCGTTCAGCCGCACGCCCGAGCGCATGGCGATGGCCGCGGCCGGCCTGGGGGCGCTGGCGGTGCTGGGCGGCATGTGGGGGTCGTGGCAGTGGGACACGCCCACCGGGCCGACCATCGTCTGTGTATCCGCCACGCTGTTCGCTGTGTTGGCGGGTCTGGCGCGCAGCCTGCCCGGCCGCCATGGGGCGGTTTGACACGGCCCGGTGGGGCTGGGAGCGTGAAGGCCATTGTCACAACCGCAACGGAGCACGCTGGAATGGATCTTCCACAGATTGATGAATCCCTCGGCCATGCGCTTTTCAAGGCCACGGCCGACCACTCGCTGAACGCCATCACCATCACCGAGGCGGCGGAGGACGGCAGCGCCGGACCGATCATCTACGTCAATCCGGCGTTCACCGAGATGACCGGCTATACCGCCGACGAGGTCGTCGGCAAGACCCCGGGTATGCTCCAGGGCCCCAAGACCGAGGCCGCCGTGCTGCAGCGCCTGGGTGAGCAGATCCGCCGCGGCGAGGTCTTTCATGGCGAGACGGTCAACTACCGCAAGGACGGCCGCGAGTTCATCCTTGAGTGGAAGGTGGTGCCGGTCATGCAGGACGGCCGGGTCACCCACCACGTCGCCGTGCAGTACGACGTCACCGGCGAGATCTAGCGCCGGCTAGCCCGGCGATCGGCCGGCCCGGGTGGCATCCAGCGCCCGGGACAGATCGTCGATCAGATCGTCCGGATCCTCCAGACCCACGCTCAGGCGCACCAGGGGCCCACGGTCCGCGCCGGTCTCGAGGCTGCGTGTGTCGCGCAGGCTGCAGGGCAGGGCCAGGCTCTCGAAACCGCCCCACGACGCGCCGCGGCCAAACAGGGCCAGCTCATCGACGAAGGCAGCGGCGCGATGCGCGACGCCGGGGGCAAGCTCAATGCTGAACAGCCCCGCCGCGCCGTCGAACTGGGCGCGCCACTGGGCGTGATCGGGGCTGTCGGGCAGGGGCGGATAGTGCACCGCCGCCACCTCGTCGCAGCCCTTCAGCCAGCTCGCCAGCCGCAACGCCCGCTCGGCATGGGCGGGATAGCGGATATGCAGGGTGCGCGCCCCGCGCAGCACCAGCGCACAGTCGTCGGCGGACACCGCCAGCCCCAGCAGAACGCTGGCCTCGTGCAGCGTCTCGAAGGCCTCGGCGGTGGCGGTGACCGAGCCCATGAGCACATCCGAATGCCCGCCCAGATACTTGGTGCCGGCGACGATGGACAGGTCCGCGCCATGCTCCAGCGGCCGATAGCAGTAGCCCGACGCCCAGGTGTTGTCGCAGACCACCCGGACATCCCCGTGCGCGCGGGCGATGGCGGCGATGCCGGCGATGTCCTGCAACTCCATGGTCACCGAGCCGGGGGTTTCGGTGTAGATCATGCGGGTGGTCGGCTGCAGCAGCCGCGCCAGGTCAGGCTCACGCGGGCTGTAGAAGTCGTAGCGAATACCCCGCTCGTGCAGAAACCGATCCAGCAGCTCGCGGACCGGGGCGTAGACCGTGTCCACCACGAGCAGGTGGTCGCCGGGGCGCAGAAAGCCCAGCAGCACCGCGGCGATGGCCTCGAGCCCCGAGCTGTAGAGCTTGGTGCCGTGGCCGTTCTCGAGGTCGGTGATCAGGTCCTCGAGGGCAAAACCGGTGGGCGTGCCGCGCACCCCGTAGGTAAACGACTGCGCACCGGCGCTGCCGGGTTGCTGGGCGGCGGCCATGTCGGCCATCGAGGCAAAATCCACCGTGGCCGCGCGCACCACCGGCGGATTCACCGGCCGCCGGCCATCGACATACGGCGGTCGTGCGCCGTGCACCAGTCGCGTCCCGCGTCCCACGCTTGTCTCCTTCTGATCCCGGGCCATGGGCCCTCAGCATGGCAGGATTGGCGGGGCTCGCAAGGGGCAGGGGCCGGCGCCACCCAACCCCACGGTGGCAAGGCTGATGACCGGGCCGCCGGGGTGTATGCTCAAGGCTTCCCGTACGGGTTCTCATGCAAGCAACAGGAGCAAAACCATGGACGTTCTCTACACCACGACGGGCACCGCCAGCGGCGGTCGCGATGGCCACGCCGCCACCCGCGACGGTTCGCTCGACGTCAAGCTGACCGCCCCCAAGGAGCTCGGCGGCCCGGGCGGCGAAGGCACCAACCCCGAGCAGCTGTTTGCCTGCGGCTACTCCGCCTGCTTTCTGGGCGCCATGCAGTTTGCCGGCGGCCAGGCGGGCATTCAGGTGCCGGCCGACACCAAGGTGACCGCCGACGTTGCGCTGGGCAAGCGCGATGATGGCCAGGGCTTTGCGATTGGCGTGGATCTGTCGGTGGATCTGCCGGGCGTGGACCGTGCCGACGCCGAGAAGCTGGTCGAGGCCGCCCACGTGGTCTGCCCCTACTCCTACGCCACCCAGGGCAATATCGACGTCACCACGACCATCGCCTGAGGGCGCTGGACGTTCAGCAACGGCCGCCGGATCGCCGATTCGGCGGCGGCTCAGTCGGTGGTGACGGTCACAGCCACCGAGCCCATGGCCTCGATGTGGCCCACCAGCCGATCCCCCGGCGTCACCGGCGCCACGCCGGCCGGCGTTCCGGTCAGGATGATATCCCCCGCGGCCAGCGTGAACCGCGCTGACAGGGCGGCGATCACCTCGGGCAGCGACCAGATCTGCTGATTGAGGTTGCCGCGCTGGCGCACCTCGCCGTTGACCGCCAGTTCGATGGCGCCCTCGGCGTGATCCCCGCACTGCCCCGCCGGGGCCAGCGCCGAGCAGGGCGCGGCATCGTCGAAGGCCTTGGCATCAATCCACGGCCGGCCCCGCGCCTTGGCCCGGGCCTGCAGATCGCGGGCGGTCATATCCAGCGCCACGCCATAACCCCAGACACAGCCCAGTGCCTGCGCGACGGGAATATCGCGTCCGCCCTGGCAAAGCCCCACCATCAACTCGATCTCGTGCTGCACGTCACGGCTGCCCGCCGGGTAGGGGAAACGCCCGTCGGTGCGCAGGTTCTCGGGGTTTTTCTGAAAAAAGAACGGCGGCTCGCGATCCGCGTCATGACCCATCTCGGCGGCGTGATCGGCGTAATTGCGTCCCACGCAGTACACCCGCCGCACCGGAAAGCGGCCACCATCGGTAACCGGCAGCATCCAGCGCGGCGGCAGCGGAATCACCGTGTCACTCACAGCATTTTCTCGCCGGTGTTGCGGCCCGGTGTCACGCCGGTGGTCATCCACGCCGGACCGGCATCGATCGAAGCCTTTTCAAGCTGCCAGCGAAAGCGGTAGAAGCCGCCATCCCGGGCCAGCACCCGAACCCGGTAGGCCGCGCGGCGATCGCCCTCGCCCAGGGGGACGATCTCGGCGCGGCTGTGATTGATGAGCACGCCATAGCCGGGCCCCTTGAGCATGCGCTTGAAGCGCGACAGCGGCCCGGTCACCGCGCGGTTGTCGGGATGGGCAAATGCCCAGACCCGTTCGATCCCGGCATTGGGTGTCGGATCGTCATTGTCACTGAGGGCATCAAGCTGGATCTGCACCACCTCGCGGGCGGCCAGGTCCGGCCCCGGGACCGGCGGCTCGCTGGCGCTGGCCATTCCGGCAATCAGCAGACCGGCGCACAGGCTCTGGCAGAATCGCGAAACCAACATGGCGAATCATCCTCTAAAACGGGTACACACCCTGTGACAACACGCTTCCGATCTTCTTCGACATCGGGTTAGAGTGCAATCAACGCAGCGGCTTGCGCCCCATCGGGAGAGACATGGTCAAAACCAGCGCCAGCGCGATGATCCGCCGACCCAGCCCCGTGGTATTCGCCTTTGTGGTCGATGGCTTTATTGATAATTACCCCCGCTGGTCGCCCGAGGTCAAAAGCCTGAAGGCGTTGTCGGCGGGGCCCCTCGATCTGGGCTGGAGAGGCCGGCAGATGCGTGTCGACCAGGGCCGCAAGACCACCACCGACTTCGAGGTGATCGCCTTCGAGCGGCCCCAGCGGATCAGCTTTCAGGGTGTCAAGGATCCGTACTACATCGATTTCCACTTTGGCGACGAGGGCGGGCAGGCCACCCGGCTGACGTTCCGCTTTGAGCTCGGCCAGCTGGGCATGGCGTTTCGGCCATTCGAAAAGCTCATCACCCACGCGGTGCAGACCGGCGTTGACCGCGTTGCCCGCAATCTCAAGCACCTGGTGGAATCGGAAACACCCGACCCCGCCCGCGCCCCCTCAGGAGAGCAGTGATGGCATTCACCCCCGAGAAAGACACCGGCCTTATCCCCAACATGCTCACCCAGATCCTCGATACCTGCGTGAACGGCATCACGCTGTCGGACCCGGATCAGCCGGATAACCCGATCGTGTTTGCCAACAAGGTGTTCGAGGACATGACCGGCTATCCGCAGGAAGAGATCATTGGCCGCAACTGCCGCTTTCTGCACGGCGACGATCGCGATCAGCCCGGGCTCGAGTCGATCCGCGAGGCGATGCGCACCGAGTCCCGGGTCGAAGTGGTCCTGCGCAACTACCGGCGCAACGGCGAGCTTTTCCACAATCAGCTCACCGTGCAGCCGCTGCACGACGAAAACGGCCAGCTGATCTACTACCTGGGCGTGCAGTACGACATCACGCCCATCGTGACGGCGCGCGAAGAGGCCGATCGCATGGCGGCGCTGTTCAACCGGCCGGATGAAGCATGAAAAGCCCTGCCGCCACCGCGATCATGACCGCGGCATAGGGCCCGTTCCAGCGCAGGATCTGCAGCGGACGCAGGCTATACGCCCCCTGCAGGGCCAGATTAAGGGCCGACAGGGGGCTGACCGCCACACCAATGCCCCAGGCGGCCAGAAAACAGCTGGCGAGCAGGCTCGGGTTGGGGTCCAGCGGTGCCACCACCGCTGCCGCCGCGGCCACGCCAATGACCGGATGCACGCCGACGATCGCCAGTCCGACCAGCACCGTCAGCAACAACCCCGCCTGAAGGCCGCCGAACTGCTCAAACGGCAGCGACAGCCCGGTGACCGTCACCAGGCTCATCAGCCCGGCCGCCATCACCCCGGCTGACAGAAACAGCACCAGTTCGCCCCGCATCGCCGGCAGACCGTGGCGGATATGATCGGCCAGCGTGCGGGCCGGCCGGCGATCGCTGACCGCCAGCGCGGCGGCGGTGACCGTGGGCGCCAGCAGCGCGATCAGGCCCAGCACCGACAGCGACGGCCGCCAGCTGTGCGCCAGTAGAATCGCCAGGGCCAGCAACCCGGGCAGCCAGAGGCTGCTGAAGTTGATGGGATACCCGACAAACGCCCCGGCATCCAGGGCGGTGACATCACGAAAAGTGACCAGCAGGGCGACCAGCGCCAGCGGCACGCCGAATGCCAGCAGCATCGGCAACCGGGCCCCCGGCGCATAGGTAAGCGCGGCGGCCATGGCCGCAAAGAAGGGTGACCAGAACGCCGCACTGCCAAACCCGCGCACCAGGGTCACGGCCTGCTGACGACTCAGGGTACGGCCGTCGCTCATGCGCCTTGCCATAATGAACACCGTGGGCAGATTGACCACGGATCCGAACAGATGCACCCCGGCCAGCGTGGTGAAGAGGCTGCGCTTGCCCTGCGGCACATCGGCCGATTCGGCGGTCGGCGGCACCGCGATCAGGCGCAGAAAGCTCACCGCGCCCAGCATCGCAATCAGCAGGGCATTGCCGGCAAGGGCGGTGTGCCAGTCCACGGTACCTTCGGCGACAAAGCCGACAGCCAGACCCAGCCCCCCCACGGCCAGCAGCACGCCGGCCTGGATGCGCACCCGACGTGGCACATCGCGCCAGAGGATGACGCCGGCCAGCCAGGCCGGCAGCCCGGCGGCCAGCAGGGGCAAGGCACCGGTCAGGCTGGCAACGGCCCCCAGACCGATGCAGGCCGCCAGCGCCAGCCCGGCGAGGGTCGCCGGCAGGGGCCTAAAGCGCAAGATCGTCGGTGGTGATCACTCCGTCGCCATTGCGATCAAGATCGTCGAGCCAGGCCTGGGTGCCGTCGATGAACTCGGCGCGCTGGACCCGGCCGTCGCCGTCCGCGTCCGAGGCGGACAGGCTCATGCCATCGGTGATGCGCTGCATGAGCACCCGGGCGTCGCCCTCGTAGCCCGCGACATCGCCCTCGCGGGCGGCGTCAAAGGCCTCATACTCGGCGGCATCGAGAACCCCGTCGCCGTTGCGATCAAAGCTCTTGAATACCCGCCCGCGCATGGTCTCGAGCTCTTCGAGCGTGGCCCGGCCGTCGCCGTCGAGATCCCAGACACCCAGAAAGCGCTCGGCGGGTGGCATGGGGGCGTCGGCCTCGGAGGCCGCGACGGGCATCGCGGCCAGCAGAGCGGCGGCGCAGAGCACAGCGCTGAGACGTTGCATCATCAACCTCCTTGAATTAAGCGTTGGCGTCACTCGACAGTGACAGATTTGGCAAGATTGCGCGGCTTGTCGACATCGGTCCCCTTGAGGACGGCGACGTGGTAGGCAAGCAGCTGAAAAGGGATGGTGTAGAGCAGCGGCGCCACCACTTCGTCCACCGACGGCAGGGCGATCACCTGACAATCCTCGGAGTCGGCCGGCGCCGCCGCCGGATCGGCAAACACGTACAGGCGGCCACCCCGCGCACGCACCTCCTGGAGGTTCGACTTGAGCTTTTCGACCAACTCATTGTTGGGCGCCGCCGTGACCACCGGCATGTCACCGTCCACCAGCGCCAGCGGCCCGTGCTTGAGCTCGCCGGCGGGGTAGGCCTCGGCATGGATATACGAGATCTCCTTGAGCTTGAGCGCGCCCTCCATGGCGATGGGATACTGCGTGCCCCGGCCCAGAAACAGGGTGTGGTGCTTGTCGATGAAGGCCTCGGCAAGCCCCTGAATACGCGGCTCGAGCCCCAGTACGGTCTCGATCTGGCGCGGGATCTGGCGCAGGGCCCGGATCAGGCGCGCCTCCTCGTCTCCAGCCAGACCACGCGCATGGCCGGCGGCGATCACGGTCAGCAGCAACGCGGCGAGCTGAGTGGTAAACGCCTTGGTGGAGGCGACGCCGATCTCCGGCCCGGCCCGGGTCATCATCACCAGATCCGACTCACGGACCAGCGAGCTCTCGGGGACGTTGCAGATGGCCAGTGTTGCCAGATACCCGAGGGTTTTCGCCTCGCGCAGCGCGGCCAGGGTGTCGGCGGTTTCACCCGACTGCGACAGGGTCACGAATACCGTGCCGGGGGATACGACATGCGGCCGATAGCGGAATTCGCTGGCCACCTCGACATCGCAGGGCAGCCCGGCGATTGATTCAAACCAGTACCGCGCCACCAGCCCGGCGTGATAGCTCGTCCCGCAGGCGACGATCTGCACGCGTTGGGCGTCGGCCAGCACGCGGGTGGCGGCCGGGCCCAGCGCCTCGGGCAGGATCCGATCATCGCTGATGCGGCCGCCAAGGGTCTCGGCGATGGCACTGGGCTGCTCGTGGATCTCCTTGGCCATGAAATGCCGGAAGCCGCCACGCTCAACGGCATCGGCGGTCAGTTCCGAGGTGCGCACCGGGCGCTCGACGGGATGACCGTCGGCGTCATAAACCTGGACCGCCGTGCGGGTCAAATCGGCGACATCGCCCTCCTCAAGGTCGATAAAGCGCCGCGTCACCGGCAGCAGGGCGGCCACGTCCGAGGCAATGAAATGCTCGCCGATGCCCACACCGATCACCAGCGGGCTGCCGCGGCGGGCAACGACCAGTCGCTGCGGATCGCGCCGCGAAATCACGCCCAGGGCGAAGGCGCCGGTCAATTCCGTGATGACCCCGCGGGTGGCGGCGAGCAGGTCGTCGCCCTGATCAAGGCGCGCGTGCACGGCGTTGACGATGGCCTCGGTGTCGGTCTCGGACTCAAAGCGGTAACCCGCGGCGGTCAGACGCTCGCGCAGCGCCTCGTGGTTTTCGATAATGCCGTTGTGGACGATGGCGACATCGCCACAGGCGACGTGGGGATGGGCGTTGGCTTCGGTGGGTGCCCCGTGGGTGGCCCAGCGCGTGTGGGCAACCCCCACGGTGCCGCTATGCGGCGTTGCCGCCTGGGCGGCGGCGAGGGCTTCAACCTTGCCCACGGCGCGGTGGCGCTGCAGCTCACCGGCGGCGTTCAGCAGTGCCAGGCCGGCGGAGTCATAGCCGCGGTATTCCAGCCGTCGCAGCCCTTCGAGCAGAATGGGGGCAACATCCCGTTCCGCGATTGCACCAACGATTCCACACATCCGGCATCCCCCTTGTCAGTGTTCGTCCCGGCCCGGGCGCCAGCCGGGAATGTCGCGGCGCTCGCCACGCTCGACCACAAGGCTGTCGGCGGCCACATCATCGCGCAGGGTCGATCCGGCGCCGAGCGTTGCCCCGGCGCCGACATGAAGGGGCGCGACCAGCGCGGTGTTCGAGCCGATGAACACCCCATCACCGATCTCTGTGACGTGCTTGGCGCGACCGTCGTAGTTGCAGGTAATGGTGCCGGCGCCCACGTTCACGCCATCGCCAATACGGGCGTCGCCAATGTAGGAGAGGTGGTTGATCTTTGTGCCGGCGCCGACCCGGGCCTGCTTGACCTCGACAAAATTGCCGACGCGGGCCGCCGTGCCCAGCTCGGTCCCCGGTCGCAGGCGCGCGTAGGGGCCCACCCGGCAGTCCGCGGCGAGGCTTGCCGAAGCCAGATCGCAGTGGCCGAGCACCTCGCTACCGGTGCCAATGACACAATCCTGCAGGCGAGTGAACGGGCCCACGCGGACTTCGTCACCCAGCGTGACATGGCCCTCGATGACCACATCGACATCGATAAAGCAGTCCCGGCCCACGGTCAGCGTGCCGCGCAGGTCAAACCGGGCGGGATCCGCCAGTCCCAGGCCCTGGTCGCGCATCAGCGCTTCGGCCTGCCGACGCTGGCAGGCACGTTCGACCCCGGCCAGTTGCCGGCGGTCGTTGACGCCCTGGACCTCGTCGGGATCGGTGCAGAGCACCGGCGCGATGCGGCGGTTATCGGCATGCGCCAGGCCGATGCAGTCGGTCAGATAGTACTCGCCCTGGGCATTGCCGGTGTCGAGGGTATCGAGCCAGCCGCGCAACGGACCGGCGGGCAGGCACAGCAGGCCGGTGTTGATCTCGCGGATGGCGCGCTGGGCAGCGGTGGCATCCTTTTCCTCGACAATGCCGTGCACCTGATCGCCGCCATCGCGCAGAATGCGGCCATACCCGGCAGGATCAGCGACATTGACGGTCAGCACCGACACGCCCTGGGGCGCGGCGGCCACCAGCGCCCGCAGCGTGCCCGGACGAATCAGCGGCACATCGGCGCACAACACCAGGACCTGATGATCATCGGGGATCTGCGGCAGGGCCTGCTTGACCGCATGGCCCGTGCCCAGGCGCTCGGCCTGATGCACCCAGTGCAGATCGGCATCGGGGAAAGCCGCACGGACGGCCTCGGCACCGTGACCATGGATGACATGAATGGCCGCGGGTTGAAGGGCGCGGGCGGCATCCAGGACGTGGCCCAGCATGGGCCGGCCCGCCACCGGGTGCAGCACTTTGGGGGTGTGGGAGCGCATGCGCTTGCCCTCGCCGGCGGCGAGGACAACAACACTCAAGGGGGGACTGGACATGGGACTCCTTCCCGCCCGCCAGGGGCCGTCCAGCCGGGATCAGGTCCGGTTGGCGGCCTTGCGGATCTTTTGCACGGTTCGCAGCTGGGCCGCGGCCTCGACCAGTTCGGCCTGGGCGCGGGCGTAATCCACCTCGCTGGTGCGATTGGCAAGGGCCTCTTCGGCCCGCTTGCGGGCCTGCTCCGCGGCGGCTTCGTCGATGTCGTGGGCGCGGGTCGCGGCATCGGCGAGCACCGTGACCACGTCGGGCTGCACTTCCATGGTGCCCCCCGAGACATAGTAGAACTGCTCCTCGCCAAACTCGTCACGCACCGTCACTTCGCCCGGCTTCAGCTGCAGGAGCATGGGCACGTGGCGGGGATAGATGCCCACCTCGCCCCCCACCGAGCGCGCCACGATGAAGGTGGCGGCGCCGGAGTGGATCGACTCCTCGGCGCTTACGATGTCGATATGCATGGTAATGCCCATAGCGGCCCTCCCTTAGAGGTTGCGGGCCTTCTCAACGGCCTCGTCAATCGTGCCGACCATGTAGAACGCCTGCTCGGGCAGGTCATCATGCTCGCCGTCGACGATGGCGCGGAAGCCGCGGATGGTCTCCTTGAGCGACACGTACTTGCCGGGCGAACCGGTGAAGACCTCGGCGACAAAGAACGGCTGCGACAGGAAGCGCTGGATCTTTCGGGCCCGCGTCACGCTCTGCTTGTCCTCTTCGGAAAGCTCATCCATGCCCAGAATGGCGATGATGTCCTGCAGCTCCTTGTAGCGCTGCAGCACCTGCTGGACGTCCTGCGCGGTGTCGTAGTGCTCCTTGCCCACGACCTGCGGATCGAGCTGACGCGAAGTGGAGTCGAGCGGATCGACGGCCGGATAGATGCCCAGCTCGGCAATGGAGCGCGCCAGCACGATGGTGGCGTCCAGATGCGCAAACGTGGTCGCGGGGGACGGGTCGGTCAGGTCGTCCGCCGGCACGTAGACCGCCTGAATCGAGGTGATCGAGCCCTTGCGCGTCGAGGTGATGCGCTCCTGGAGCACACCCATTTCCTCGGCCAGCGTGGGCTGATAACCCACCGCCGACGGCATCCGGCCGAGCAGCGCCGAGACCTCGACACCCGCCAGCGTGTAGCGGTAGATGTTGTCGATGAACATCAGCACGTCACGGCCTTCGTCGCGGAAGTACTCGGCCATGGTCAGGCCGGTCAGCGCCACACGCAGACGGTTGCCCGGCGGCTCGTTCATCTGCCCGTAGACCAGGGCGACCTTGTCGAGGACGTCCGAGTCCTTCATCTCGTGGTAGAAGTCGTTACCCTCGCGGGTCCGCTCACCCACGCCGGCGAACACCGAGTAGCCCGAGTGCTCGATGGCGATGTTGCGAATCAGCTCCATCATGTTGACGGTCTTGCCGACACCGGCACCGCCAAACAGGCCGACCTTGCCGCCCTTGGCGAACGGGCAGAGCAGGTCGATGACCTTGATGCCGGTCTCGAGCAGCTCGGTGGAGCCCGCCTGCTCTTCATAGGACGGCGCCTCACGGTGGATCGGCCAGCGCGTCTCGGCACCGACATCACCCACCTCGTCCACCGGCTCGCCGAGGACGTTCATGATGCGACCGAGGGTCTTCTCGCCCACTGGCACCGAGATCGGCGCCCCGGAGTTGACCACTTCGACACCGCGCTGCAGGCCGTCGGTGCTGCCCATGGCGATGGCACGGACGACGCCGTCGCCGATCTGCTGCTGCACCTCGAGGACCAGCCCGTTGGATTTGATATCGAGCGCGTCATAGATCTTCGGGACGGCGTCGCGGGGGAACTCAATGTCCACCACGGCGCCGATGATCTGGACGACCTTTCCTGAACTCATAGCGCGGTTCCTCTTCGCGAAAGCGTTTTATTCGGTTGGGGTTTGCCGTTCACGCTAGACGGCCTCGGCACCGGCCACGATCTCGGAGAGCTCGGTGGTAATCGCGGCCTGGCGCGCCTTGTTGTAGGCGAGGTTCAGGTCGTCGATCAGTTTTCCGGCGTTATCGGAGGCAGCCTTCATGGCCACCATGCGTGCAGCCTGCTCACAGGCGATGTTCTCGACCACGGACTGGAACACCAGCGACTCGATATAGCGCTCGAGCAGCTGATCCAGCGCCTCGCCCGCGGACGGCTCATAGAGATAGTCCCAGCTGTGCGCCGAGCGGGTGCCGTCGTCCTGTTCCGGGGCCGGCAGCGGCAGCAGCTGCTCCACCGTCGGCTTCTGCGTCATGGTATTGACGAAGCGGTTGTAGCACAGCACCACGCGGTCAATCTCGCCGCTGGCGTACTGGTCCATCATCACCTTCACGGTCCCGATGATGTCCTGCAGGGCCGGCCGGTCACCCAGCTGCGAGACCTCGGCGACGATCGCCGGGGGCAGGCGGCTGAAGAACTGAATGGCCTTGGAGCCCACCGTGCACAGCCGCACCTCGCGGCCAGCGGCCTCCTGATCACGCAGATCCGTGAGGACCGAGCGGAACAGGTTGTTGTTGAGCCCGCCGCAGAGGCCGCGATCACTGGAGACCACGATGTAGCCCACGCGCTCGTCCTTCTCGGGCGCGGTCAGAAACGGGTGCCGATACTCCGGGTTGGCCAGGGCCAGATGGCTGATCACCTGGCGCATCTTCTCGGCATAGGGCAGAGCCGCCTGCATGCGCTGCTGCGCGCCCCGCATCTTCGACGCCGCGACCATTTCCATGGCCGTGGTGATCTTCTGCGTGTTGCCGACACTCTTGATCTGAGTGCGTATTTCCTTTGCGCCGGACATACCGTACTACCCTTGTGACCCGTTACCAGGTACCCGTTGCCTTGAAGTCATCGAGAGCTGCCTTGAGCTGGCTCTTGATGTCGTCGGTGTAGTCGCCGGTCTCGTTGATCGTCTGCATCAGCTCGGGCGCGTTGTTGGCGACATGCTGGTGCAGGGCCGCCTCGAAATCACTGACCGCCTTGTTGTCGAGATCATCGAGGTAGCCCTCGTTGAGGGCGAACAGCGACACCGCCATGAAGGCCACCGACAGCGGCGCGTACTGGCCCTGCTTGAGCACTTCCATGGCGCGCTGGCCGCGCTCGAGCTGCTTGCGGGTGGACTCGTCGAGGTCCGAGGCAAACTGCGCGAACGCCGCCAGCTCGCGATACTGCGCGAGAGCCAGGCGGATGCCACCACCGAGCTTCTTGATGATCTTGGTCTGCGCCGAGCCACCGACACGCGACACCGACAGACCGGCGTTGATCGCCGGGCGAATGCCCGCGTTGAACAGGTCGGTCTCGAGGTAGATCTGACCGTCGGTGATCGAGATGACGTTGGTCGGCACGAACGCCGAGACGTCGCCGGCCTGGGTCTCGATGATCGGCAGCGCCGTCAGCGAGCCGGTCTTGCCCTTGACCTCGCCGTTGGTGCGGCGCTCGACATCGGCCTCGTTGATCCGCGCGGCCCGCTCGAGCAGCCGCGAATGCAGGTAGAACACATCACCCGGGAAGGCCTCGCGCCCCGGCGGGCGACGCAGCAGCAGCGACACCTGACGGTAGGCCACGGCCTGCTTGGACAGGTCGTCGAACACGATCAGCGCGTCTTCGCCGCGGTCGCGGAAGAACTCGCCCATGGTGCAACCGGCATACGGGGCGATGAACTGCAGCGCCGCCGACTCGGCCGCCGAAGCCGCCACCACGATGGTGTGGTCGAGGGCGCCGTGCTCCTCGAGCTTGCGCACCACGTTGGCGATCGACGAGGCCTTCTGGCCCACCGCCACGTAGATGCACTTAATGCCGGTGTTCTTCTGATTGATGATGGCGTCCACCGCCACCGCGGTCTTGCCGGTCTGGCGGTCGCCGATGATCAGCTCGCGCTGACCGCGACCCACCGGCACCATGGAGTCGATGGCCTTGAGGCCGGTCTGCACCGGCTGATCCACCGACTGTCGATCGATGACGCCCGGCGCCACCTTCTCGACCGGCGCCGTCTGCTCGGTGGCCACCGCGCCCTTGCCGTCGATGGGCTCACCCAGCGAGTTGACGACACGACCCAGCAGGGACTCGCCCACCGGCACCTCGAGAATGCGCCCGGTGGTCCGCACCGTGTCGCCCTCGTTGAGGTGGGAGTAGTTGCCCAGCACCACCGCGCCGACCGAATCGCGCTCGAGGTTGAGCGCCATGCCGTAGGTATCGCCGGGGAATTCCAGCATCTCGCCCTGCATGACATCACTGATGCCGTGAATGCGCACGATGCCGTCGCTGACGCTGACCACCGTACCTTCGTTGCGCGCTTCGGCGACGGCTTCGAAGCCCTCGATGCGCTGTTTGATCAGGTCACTGATTTCCGTGGGATTGAGTTGCATCTAATCTGTCCTCTTAGCGACTGAGGGCGCTGGTCAGTCGGTTGAGCCGACCGCGCACCGAGCCATCGATAACCAGGTCGCCGGCACGGATCACCGCACCGCCGATGAGCGATTCGTCGAGCTGGGTGTCCAGGCTCACCACCCGTTCGAGCCGCTTCGAGAGCGATGCCTCGAGCCGGCTTCGTACCGCGTCGTCGACGGGCTGGGCGGTGATGAGCCGGGCGCTGAGCGTCTTCTCGTGCTCGGCCCGCAGCCGATCGTACTGATGGCTGATCTCGGGCAGCACACCGATGCGGTCGCGCTGCACCAGCAGGCGCACGAAATTGCGCTGCTGATCGTCGAGGGCATCCCCGCAGACGTCGATAATCAGACCCGCCTTGCGGTCATCATCGACCCGTGGATGCCCCAGCACCGCAGCGACCCGGTCGTCGGCGACGACCGCCGCCGCCATCGCCAGGCCGTCACTCCAGCCGGCGAGGGCGTCGGCCGCATGCGCGAGCTGGAAGGCCGCTTCGGCATAGGGACGGGCAACGGTGGTTTCCTGCGCCATATCCTTTTGCCTCAGACCTGCTCGGCCAGCTCATCGAGCATCTGCTGATGAGCCTTCGGGTCGACCTCGCGCTCGAGGATGCGACTCGCGCCGGTGATGGCCAGTTGCGAGACCTCGCGACGGAGCTCGGCCCGTGCCTGGCTGACTTCCTGCTCGATGCGCGCCTCGGCGGCGGCCTTTTCGCGCTCGGCGACCGTGCGGGCCTCCTCGCGCGCCTCATCGACAATCGATGCGCCCTGGCGGTTGGCCCGCTCAATGATCTCACCCGCCTGCGCCTTGGCCTCGCGGATGTGCTCGGCGGCCCGCTCCTTGGCGAGCTCCAGCTCGTGCTGGCTGCGCTCGGCCGAAGCCAGACCGTCCGCGATCCGCTTCTGCCGCTCGCTCATGGCCTGTTTAATGGGCGGCCAGACGAACTTCATGGTGAACAGGATGAACACCAGGAAGGTGATCATCTGTCCGAACAGCGTTGCGTTAATGCCCACGGTCTACTCTCCGATGGCTGCCGGTGAATGGCAGGTTGTCGTGATGTCCGAGGGGATCAGCTCAGCGCGCCGAGCAGCGGGTTCGCGAACATCAGCAGCGCCGCGAAGGCCACACCGATGATCGACAGGGCGTCGAGCAGACCGGCGACGATGAACATGCGCACCTGCAGGACACCAGCAACTTCAGGCTGACGGGCGATGCCCTCGAGAAACTTCCCGCCGAGCAGACCAAAGCCGATGCTCGTGCCGACGGCGGCGAAGGCGAAGATAAGTCCAATGGTGATGGCGGTAAATGCCTGGACCTGGGCGATTGCTTCCATGGTTCCTCCAATACAGGGGTCGTTTAAGGGTTAAAAGCGGTTCGTTGGGTGGCGTCGGGCCGACCCCTCAGTGACTCTCATACGCGAGACTCAGATACACAATGGTGAGCACCATGAAGATGAATGCCTGCAACGGGATCACCAGAATATGGAAGATCGCCCAGGCAACACCCGGCACCCACTGGGCCCAGATCGGCAGCAGCGCGATCAGGATGAAAATGATTTCGGCGGCGTAGAGGTTGCCGAACAGTCGCATGCCGAGCGACACCGGCTTGGCGATCATCTCGACGATGTTGAGCAGCAGGTTGGCCGGCCACAGCGCCGGGTGCGAACCAAAGGGATGGCAGAACATCTCCTTGCCAAAGCCCTTCGCGCCCTTGCCCTTGATGCTGTAGATGATGATCAGCACCAGCACCGTCAACGACAGGCCGAAGGTCGCGTTCATGTCGGCGGACGGCAGGATGCGCACATATTCCACGCCGAACAGCTTCATGATCTCCGGAAACAGATCCACCGGGATCAGGTCCATCAGATTCCAGAACAGCACCCAGACAAAGATGGTCAACGCCAGTGGCGCGACAAAGTCCTTGGGCCCGTTAAAGCTGTCACTCACCTGTTGGTCGATGAACTCGACGCAACTCTCGATGATGTTCTGCAGGCCGCCGGGCGACTCGACGCTGGCTTTGCGGGCGACGCCGTAGAACAGCCCCAGAAAAATCAGACCCAATACCCACGACACGATGAGCGTGTCGATGTGCAGCGTCCAGAACCCGTCGCCCACCGTGAGGTGCTCAAGGTGATGGGTGACATATTCCGTGGCCGAACTTGCCATAGTCGTTTCTGTCCCGTCGCGTCAGCGTTCAGTCAATGTCGCCCAGCAACACCAGGCCATACGCGGCCAGTGTCAGGGCCAGGGTTGTCACCAGTGCCGCCGCTTCGTCCCGAAAGGCATAGACGGCCATCACAATCAGCACCGTCCCGAGCAGCAGCTTCATCATCTCGGCGCGGTAGAAGGCCCCGAGGATCGCCCTCGGGTCATCTTCGGTCGCGCTTCTCAAGGCCCAGCGCATCGCGACGTAGAACGTCATGAAAGCGCTGATCCCCGTGCCCGCCATCGCGGCCAGCCCTGCCCCGCTGCCGCTGGCCAGCGTCCAGATGCCGGCGGCGATCAGCCCGATGGCGATCTGCCAGCGGATGACCTGCACCGCGACGCGCTTCAGCGGCATACACCCACGGCACGCGGCTGCAAAAGTGCTCGGAGTATAATGAACTCACCCATGGGCTTCAACGGATGTGCTCGAGAATGCCGTCAAGCTCGTCGAGGCTGTTGTAGCGGATCACCAGCCGGCCCTTGCCGCGCTGACCCTGCTCGATGCGCACATTGGCCCCCAGTCGATCGGCCAGATCGTCCTGCAGGCGCCGGATATTGGGATCGGTTTGCGGGGGCTCGGCGGCCTCGGCGCTGTCCCCCGCCAGCAGCTGGCGTACCAGCGCCTCGGTCTGGCGCACCGTAAGCCCGCGCTGGACCACGCGCGCCGCGGCCTGGGCCTGAGTGGCCGCGTCCAGCGCCAGCAGCGCCCGGCCATGCCCCATCTCCAGCGCGCCCTCGCCAATATGGGCCTTCACCTCGGGGGCCAGCTCGAGCAGCCGCAGCAGATTCGAGACCCCCACCCGCGAGCGCCCCACCGCCTCGGCAATGGTCTGGTGGGTCATGCCGAACTCCTCGGTCAGCCGATGCAGGGCGTTGGCCTCTTCCAGCGGGTTGAGGTCCTCGCGCTGGATGTTCTCGATGAGCGCCACCGCCACCGCGCGGTCATCGGAGATCTCGCGGATGATGGCGGGAATGGTCTCGAGCTCGGCGAGTTGCGCCGCCCGCCAGCGCCGCTCGCCGGCGACGATCTCGTAGCGCTCGCCGTCGGGGAGGGTGCGCACGACGATCGGCTGGACAACGCCCTGGGTGCGGATCGACTGGGCGAGGGTCTGGAGCGCGGCGGGGTCGAACTCGCGGCGGGGCTGATAACGACCGCCCTCGAGCTGGTCCAGCGGCAGGTCGCGCAGATCGTCGGCTCCGGCGCCGTCGGCGCCGCCGGATTCGCCCAGCAGGGCATCCAGCCCCCGGCCCAGGCCCTTGCGTCGGTTACTCATGACAATCCTCCCGCCTCGGCGGTTGTGCGTGGCTGTCGCCGCAGGAGCTCCGAGGCGAGGGCAAGATAGGCCACCGCGCCGCGCGAACTGCGGTCGTACTGCAGCACCGGCAGACCGTGGCTGGGCGCCTCGGCCAGGCGAACGTTGCGCGGAATCTGGGTGCGATAGACCTGACCGGGAAAATGCGCCAGCAGCTGCGCCCCGACCTGGTTGGAGAGGTTGTTGCGGCCATCGAACATCGTGCGCACCAGCCCCTCGATCTCGAGGCTCGGGTTGACCGTCTGCCGAACCCGCTCGATGGTATTGAGCAGCGCGGTCAGCCCCTCGAGGGCGTAGTACTCACACTGGATGGGGATGAGGACGTGATCGGCGGCGACGAAGGCGTTGATGGTCAGCAGATTGAGCGACGGCGGACAGTCGATGAGGATGTGATCGTATTCATCGCGGCACGGCGCAAGCGCACTCTGCAGGCGCTTTTCGCGGCCTTCACCGACACTCATCAGACCCACCTCGGCGGCGGTCAGATCGCCGTTGGCCGGCAGCAGGTCAAAGCCGCCATGCACGGTGCGGCAGCGCACACCCCGCGCCGTGGCCTCGCCCATGAGCAGCTCGTAGTTGCTGGCCCGCACCGCGTCCTTGTCGATGCCGGCGCCCACGGTGGCGTTGGCCTGCGGATCCATGTCCACCAGCAGAACACGGCGGCCGTTACTGACCAGCGACGCGGCCAGATTGACGCAGGTGGTGGTCTTGCCGACGCCGCCTTTCTGGTTGGCGATGGCGAGTGTCTGATTCATCGGGTCACCCCCGTGGCAGCGATCGATCGCTCCATGATGAGCAAATGGCGTGACGCATCAAGCCCGGGTATCTCCAGCGGCTGACGCCGGCATGATACGCCCGCGGCTTCCAGACCGGCCAATGATTCCGCCTCGGGGCGCCCTTTCATGGCGATGACCGGCGCCGTTCGGGCGACCCGCGGCGCCGCCACCGCCCAGAACCCGGCGGCGTCGGTAAACGCCCGACAGATCGCCGCGGCAAACGGCCGGGGCGGGTCAAAGTCCTCAATTCGCGCGGCGACGAGGGTCACATTATCCAGCTTGAGTGCCAGACAGGCCTGACGCAGAAACCGGACTTTCTTGTTGTTGGGCTCAAGCAGGGTGACCGGGCGCTGCGGCTGGGCAATGGCGATCGGCAGTCCGGGCAGTCCGGCGCCCGAGCCGATATCCAGCAGCGCGCCCTCGGGCAGCCACGGCACCACGGCAAGGCTGTCGAGGAGATGGCGCGGGATCATCGCCTGCGGATCACGGACCGCCGAGAGGTTATAGACCCGATTCCAGCGCGCCAGTAGATCGCGATAGGCGATCAGGTGCGGCACCGCCACCGGGTCGAGACCCCACTGCTCGAGGCCGTCCCGCAGCCGGGCCGCGTCGCGATCGGCGCCGGTGGCCATTCAGGCGCTCTGGCGGGTCCGCCCGCGACGCAGATGCACCAGCAGCAGCGCCACCGCCGCCGGTGTCACCCCCGGGATACGGCCGGCCTGGCCGAGGGTGGCGGGACGGTGGTGGTGGAGCTTTTCACAGACTTCGGCGGACAACCCCGCCACCGCGTGGTAGTCGAGATCCGCGGGTAACGGCTCGTCCTCGTGACGCGCCTGGCGGGCGACCTGATCGGACTGGCGCTTGAGATAACCGTCATAACGCGCACCGATCAGCACCTGGCGGCACACGGCGGGGTCGTCCGGACCCGGGCCCGCGCCGGGCAGGGAGAGCAGGGTGGCGTAATCCATCTCGGGGCGCTTGAGCAGATTCATCAACGACTGCTCGCGGCGCAGGGGCTGACCGAGCCGCTGTGTGCCGTGGTCGTCACCCAGATCCGCCGGACGCAGCCAGGTCTTCTCGAGCCGCCGGCGCTCGGCCTCGATGGCGTCACGGTAGGTGGCAAAGGCGGTCCAGGCGGCATCACTGATCAGCCCATAGGCGCGGGCCACCGGCATCAGACGCAGATCGGCGTTGTCCTCGCGCAGATGCAGGCGATATTCCGCCCGCGATGTGAACATCCGGTAGGGCTCGCGGGTGCCGCGGGTTGTCAGGTCGTCCACCAGCACCCCGATGTAGGCCTCGTGGCGCTGGGGCACCCAGGGGCTCAGGCCGCCGGCGCGCGCCGCGGCATTGATCCCGGCCAGCAGTCCCTGCGCCCCGGCCTCTTCATAGCCGGTGGTGCCGTTGATCTGGCCGGCCAGCAGCAGGCCCGGCAACTGCAGGCTCTCGAGGCTGGGATGGAGATCGCGCGGATCGAGGTAATCGTACTCGATGGCATAGCCGGGGCGGGTGATATGGGCCTGCTCCAGACCCCGAATGCTCCGCACCATGGCGATCTGCACATCAAAGGGCAGGCTCGTGGAAATGCCGTTGGGATAGACCTCGCGGGTGTCGAGGCCTTCGGGCTCGAGAAAGATCTGATGGCCGTCACGATCGGCAAAGCGCACCACCTTGTCCTCGATGGACGGGCAGTAGCGGGGGCCGACGCCGTCGATTTCGCCGCTGTACATGGGCGAGCGATGCAGCGCCGCGCGGATGATTGCGTGACTGTCGGCATTGGTATGGGTGATATGGCACGGCACCTGGCGCGGATGCTCGTCCCCCCGACTCCAGCGCGAGAAGTACACCGGCTGATCGTCACCGGGCTGGGCGTCGAGTGATCCATAGTCGATGCTGGCCGCGTCGATGCGCGGCGGGGTGCCGGTCTTGAGCCGCCCGACCCGAAGCGGCATGGCGCGCAGCCGCTCCGCCAGGGCAATCGATGGGCCATCGCCGGCGCGGCCACCGCGGCGGTTGTGATCACCGATATGGATCGTGCCACCCAGAAACGTCCCCACCGTGAGGACCACGGCGGCGGCCCGCAGCTCAAGCCCCATGCCGGTGACCACGCCACAGACCTGGTCGCGCTCGACAATCAGGTCATGGACCGTGTCCTGGAACAGCGACAGGGCGGGCACTTCGTCGAGGATGCTGCGCACGGCCTGACGATAAAGGCTGCGGTCGGCCTGGGCGCGGGTTGCCTGCACCGCCGGGCCCTTGCGCTGGTTGAGGGTGCGGAACTGGATGCCGGCGCGATCGGCGGCGCGGCCCATGACCCCGCCCATGGCGTCGATCTCGCGCACCAGATGGCCCTTGCCGATCCCGCCGATGGCGGGGTTGCAGCTCATCTGGCCGATGCTCTCGAGGCTCTGGGTGAGCAGCAGGGTGCGCGCGCCCATGCGAGCCGCCGCATGGGCCGCTTCGGTGCCGGCATGGCCGCCGCCCACCACGATGACGTCATAGCCCTGATCGAACTGCATAGCCCCATCCACCCGTTATTTGCCGATACAGAAAGTCGAGAAGATCCGGCCCAGCAGGTCCTCGGTGCTCACTGCCCCGGTAATCTCGCCCAGCGACGCCTGCGCCGCCGCCAGCGACTCGGCGATCAATTCCTCGCCCGCGCCGGCGCGGGCCGCCGCGAGGGCCTCGTCAATCTGCCCGGCAGCGGCGTCCAGCGCTTGCAGATGGCGCCGCCGGGCAATGAAAACCGCCTCGGTGTCATCCGCGCCCAGACAGGCACGCAGATGCCCGCGCAACGCGTCCATGCCATCACCGGTCAGCGCCGAAACCGCGAGGCCTGACACCGACTCGCCGGCGGCCCGACCGCTGCGGTCGATCTTGTTGTACACCGTGGTCACCGGTACGTGGTCGGGCCATTCCGCCGGCGGTAACGCCTCATCGCCCGGGTCGCTATCGTCCACCACCCTGAGGATACGGTCAGCCGCCGCCATGGCCTTGTGGGCCCGGCGGACGCCCTCCTGCTCGACCACATCCCCGCCCTCGCGGAGGCCGGCGGTGTCCAGCACCCGCAGCGGCAGGCCATCGATATGCAGATACGATTCAAGCACATCCCGGGTGGTACCCGCGAGCGCGGTCACAATGGCCGCATCCCGGCCGGCAAGGGCATTGAGCAGACTCGACTTGCCGGCATTGGGCCGGCCGGCGATGACAACGCTCAAGCCTTCCTGGAGCTGCTGGCCGCGACCGGCGGCCTGGCGGGTCGTCGCCACCTCGGCGGCCACCCCTTCCACCTGACGGGTGACGTCCTCCAGCGCCAGGCCTTCGAGGGGTTCGTCGGCAAAGTCGATGCCGGCTTCCAGATGCACGCGCAGATCGGTCAGACGCTGCACCAGCGCATCGATGGTCGCGGCGAATTCGCCCTGCAGCGAGCGCACCGCCGCGCGGGCGGCGGATTCGCTGCCCGCTTCGATCAGATCGGCGATGGCTTCGGCCCGGGTCAGGTCGATGCGGCCGTTGAGATAGGCACGGTGGCTGAACTCGCCCGGCGTTGCCAGCCGCGCACCCAATCCCAGCAGGCGCTGCAAGAGGCGGTCCATGACCACCGGACCGCCGTGGCCATGGAGCTCAGCCACATCCTCGCCGGTAAACGACTGCGGGCCGGGAAACCAGAGCACCAGCCCCGCGTCGATGGCGCTGCCATCATCACCGGCAAATCGCCGCATGCTGGCCCGCCGGGGGGCCGGCAGCGGCCCGACCACTGCTTCGGTCAGCGCCGCGGTATCCGGCCCCGAGAGTCGAACCACACCAATGCCGCCGCGCCCCGGCGGCGTCGCCACCGCACAGATGGTGCCGTCAGGCATTCGCCTTCTTGTCGCCCGCCTCGATCTGGCGGGTAATGAACCACTGCTGCAGGATCGACAGGCTGTTGTTGGTCACCCAGTAGAGCACCAGCCCGGCCGGGAAGAACATGAAGAAGATGGTGAACACAAACGGCAGCCCCATCATGATCTTCTGCTGGATCGGATCCATGGGCGCCGGATTGAGCTTTTGCTGCAGGAACATCGACGCGCCCATCAAAAGCGGCAGCACATAGAAGGGGTCGCGCACCGACAGATCCTGGATCCAGAGAATCCAGGGCGCCTGGCGCAGCTCGACACTCTCGAGCAGCACCCAGTAGAGCGCGATGAACACCGGGATCTGGATGAGGATGGGCAGACAGCCGCCCAGCGGGTTCACCTTCTCCTTTTTGTAGAGCTGCATGAGCTCCTGGTTCATCTGCTGGCGGTCTTCGGAGTAGCGCTCGCGCAGCTTCTGCATCTCGGGCTGGAGCTTGCGCATCCGCGCCATGGAGCGATAACTGGTCTCGGAGAGCTTGTAGAACACCAGCTTGATGCCGAGGGTCAGCAGGATGATGGACCAGCCCCAGTTGCCCACCACGCCGTGGATCCAGCTAAGGGCAATGAACAGCGGTTTGGAGATGATCGTCAGCCAGCCATAGTCAACGGTAAGCTCGAGGCCTTCCGCGACGGCATCCAGGCGGCTCTGCTCCTTGGGCCCGGCGAACAGACGATTCTCGAAGACGACGGTCTGGCCAGGCTCGACGGTCTGCCAGGGCGAACTCTGGCCGAGGACGTACTCGCCGTCGTCGAAGCGGCTGTAATAGCGCAGCTCGCGGTCGCGGGGCGGCACCCACGCGGCCAGAAAGTAGTGCTGGATCATCGCCAGCCAGCCGTTATCGACGTCCCGCGACAGGTTGCTGTCTTCCATGTCGCCGAAGCTGATCTTTTCGTACTTCTCGGACGGGCTGTAGATGACCCCGCCGGTGTAGCTCGCCGCGCCCAGAAAACCCGGACCATCGGTTTGCGACGAGCGGCGCAACTGGTTGTACTGGTAGGCCCGCCAGGGGGTGTCGCCGGTGTTCTCCACGCTCTGGACCATGCGCACGACATAGCGGTCACGCTGAAAGATGTACGTGCGCATCACCTCGACACCCTCGCCATTACGCCAGCGAAGCGGCACTTCGAGACGATCCTGACCCTCCTCGAGGACATAGCGCTCGGCGCCTGCGCTCCACTGCGCCTGATGGTCGGGCGCGCTGCCTTCGGCACTGACCAGGCCGCTCTGAGCCATGAACAGCGGATCATTGGGACTCAGCAGGGTATACGGCTCAGGGTCGTCCTCGGACACCGAATGGCGGGGCAGTCGCGCCTGGACGATATTGCCGCCCTGAAGCGGGATCTGCACCGACAATGTATCGGTCTCGACCTGGACGACGTCGCCGCTGAAGCGCGTCTGGTCGTCGGCGTCAGCGCCGGGTTCGCGGGCGGGGGCATCGGCCGGCTGCTGGCTGGGCGATGCCTCGGGCGCCTCGGCCGATGGGGCCGGGCCGCTGGATTCGGTGGTCGCCTCGGTGGACTCCGCCTGCGGCGGCGGGGTGCTGTAATCGCGCTGCCAGGTGGTCCAGATCAGCAGCAGGACAAGGGCGAGCGCCCCGACCAGAAAAAGGCGTTGGTTGTCCATCATGAGTGACGACTCGTGGTTTCACTGCCCGGGACCGGATCGACGCCGCCGGGGTGGAAGGGATTGCAGCGCAGCACCCGGCGGATCGCGTAGTAGCTGCCGCGCAGTGCGCCGTGGCGCTCGACCGCTTCGATGGCATAGCACGAACAGGTCGGATGGAACCGGCAACAGGGCCCGAACAGCGGGCTGATGACAGTGCGATAGGCGCGAAGCAGGGCGATCAGGATGATTCGCATGGGCCGGATATCCGTTGCCAGAGTTTGTCGAGTGACCGGATCAGGACCGGATTGTCGCATTGCCGCGCGACCGGTCGAACCATCACGACCACATCCACCGCCGGCAGCTGCGCGAGATGGTGGCGGAATCGCTCTCGAATCAGTCGTTTCAGTCGGCTCCGGTCCACCGACCGCGGTGCCGCACGCTTGGAGACCGCCAGCCCGAGGCGCGCGGTATCGGCGCCGCCCTGTCCCACCAGCACGGTGAAATGGCGGTCGCCGTGGCGACGGGCATCGGCGAACACGGCCCGAAAATCCCGGGACCGCGTCAACCGCGCAGCGCGGGGAAACCGCTCGCTGCCCGCCGTCGCCGAATCCAACGTCAGGGCGTCAGCCGTGCGCGTCCCTTGGCCCGACGCCGTGCCAGTACCTTGCGACCGTTCCGGGTCGCCATCCGGGCGCGAAAACCATGATTGCGCTTGCGCTTGATCACACTGGGTTGAAACGTCCGTTTCATGACGGGACCGCCTTATCGAAGTGGTTAGCAGATAAACAGCCGTGAAATGTACTGTCGCAGCCAGCGACGTGTCAATTGCCGTGGGCGGCCGCCGGCGCGACGCTGCTGGTACAGGATCAGGCCAGACGATAGACTCGATCCCGTCCCGCGACGATCTTGAAGGAAGCGCATTCTTGTCCGAATCACTCTGGAAGGGCTGCCTGCAGCGGCTGGAGCAAGAACTCCCCGACCAACAGCTGAACACCTGGATCCGGCCCCTGCAGGCCGAGGAGCAGGGCAATCAGCTGCGCCTGTATGCACCCAACCGATTTGTCCTCGACTGGGTGCGCGAGCATTTCTCGACGCGGATCGAGGAACTGCTCGCCGTTCAGTTCCCCGACGCGCCGCCGCAGTTGATCATGAGCATCGGCGCCCAGCCCACGGCACCCCGGGCACCGGCGAGTGACGAGCGCGAGTCCCGGGCCCGCACCAGCGCCCCCGCTTCAACCCCGCACAATGCCAACCTGAATCGCGATTTCACCTTCGATACCTTTGTCGAGGGCAAGTCCAATCAGCTGGCCCGGGCGGCAAGCCTGCAGGTGGTGGACAATCCGGGACAGGCCTACAACCCGCTGTTCATCTATGGCGGCGTGGGTCTGGGCAAGACCCACCTGATGCATGCCATCGGTAACGCACTGATGAACGGCCGGCCCGATGCACGGGTGCTGTACCTGCATTCCGAGCGCTTTGTGGCCGACATGATCAAGGCCCTGCAACACAACGCCATCAACGAGTTCAAGCGCCACTATCGCGGGGTCGATGCGCTGCTTATCGATGACATCCAGTTCTTTGCCGGCAAGGAGCGCTCGCAGGAGGAGTTCTTCCACACCTTCAACGCGCTGCTCGAGGGCCATCAGCAGGTGGTGATGAGCTGCGACCGCTATCCCAAGGAGATCAACGGGCTCGAGGAGCGCCTGAAGTCGCGCTTTGGCTGGGGACTGACCATCGCCATCGATCCACCGGAGCTCGAGACGCGGGTGGCCATACTGCTGAGCAAGGCCGATCAGGCGGGGATCGACATGCCCCCCGAGGTGGCGTTTTTTATTGCCAAGCGCATCCGCTCGAACATCCGCGAACTCGAAGGCGCCCTGCGCCGGGTCATGGCGAATGCGCATTTCACCGGCGAGCCGATCACGGTGGATTTTGCCAAGTCGGCCCTGCGCGATCTACTGGCGCTTCAGGACAAGCTCGTCACCACCGAGAATATTCAGAAGACCGTGGCGGAGTACTACAAGGTGCGTGTCTCGGATCTACTCTCCAAGCGCCGCAGTCGCTCCATCGCCCGCCCGCGGCAGATGGCCATGGCGCTTGCCAAGGAATTGACCAGCCACAGCCTGCCCGAAATCGGGGATGCGTTTGGCGGTCGCGACCACACCACGGTGCTGCATGCCTGCCGCAAGGTGCAGTCACTGCGCGAGTCGGATGCCCGGTTTGATGAGGACTATCACAACCTGTCCAGAACCCTGTCATCATGATGTGGATAACCGGTTGATAAAAAACCGGCCCGATTCTGTCCACAGGTTATGCAGTCTCCATCCCCGCGACAGCCACCTTAATGAACAGGATATGAATCAATAAAAACTGTTTTTAATCAGTGACTTGAATCGGTTATCCAAGGCTCTGCGCCGGCCTTGTCACTACAACAGTCTTTAATACACACTCTTGTAATAAGAGAAGAACGAGACAAGCCATGGAATTCCAGATTGAACGGGCAACCCTCCTTCGGCCGCTGCAGGCGATCATCGGCGTGGTCGAAAGGCGCCAGACTCTGCCGATCCTTGCCAATGTGCTCATCGACAAGACCGATGATCGGCTTTGTCTGACCGCCACCGATCTCGAGGTGGAGCTCAAGACCGATACACCGCTCGAAGGCGGCCAGACCGGGCAGGTCACGGTGCCGGCGCGCAAGCTCATGGACATTGTCCGCAACCTGCCGGATGACGCCGTGCTCAACCTGCGCCAGGAGCAGGAGCGGATCGTGATCAAGGCCGGACCGAGTCGGTTTTCGCTGGCCACACTGCCGGCGGAGGACTTCCCCACCGCCGATGATGTGGAGCCCTCCCATCGGTTTGCATTGGCGCAGTCGCAGCTCAAATGGCTGATCGAGAAAAGCCACTTCGCCATGGCGCTGCAGGATGTGCGCTATTACCTGAACGGCCTGTTGCTTGAACTCGAACCCCGTCAGCTGCGGGCCGTCGCCACCGACGGGCATCGCCTGGCGCTGGCCGCGGTGCCGGCTGCAGAGGATGCGGTCGAAAGAACCCAGGTGATCGTCCCGCGCAAGGGCATCCAGGAGATGCTGCGGCTGCTCGAGGATGACGAGGAATCGGTGGAGCTGGATCTGGGTCCGGGGCATATCCAGGTCACGCTCTCGGGAATCCGGTTTACCTCGAAGCTCATTGATGGGCGCTTCCCCGACTATCAGCGGGTCATCCCCGACGAGGAGGGCAGCTTTGCGGTGGTCGACCGCGAGACGCTGCGCAAGGCGCTGGTTCGGGCATCGATCCTGTCCAACGAAAAGTACCGGGGTGTTCGGTTTGGGTTTGAGGCCGATCAACTGCGGATCCAGTCCAATAACCCCGAGCAGGAAGAAGCCGAAGAACAGGTGCCGGCGTCGTTTAACGGTGAGGCCATGGAAATCGGATTCAACGCCAGCTACATGCTGGATGCCCTGGCGGCCATCGATGAAAACACGGTCCAGCTTTATGTCCGCGACGCCAACAGCAGCGCCCTGATTCTGGGTGAGACGATGCGCGACGCGCGCTACGTCGTCATGCCGATGCGCCTGTAGGGATGGACGAGTCAGCGGGTGTGGACGGTCTCACCCACTGTCGCTGGCAGTCCGTTCGCCATCTGGAAGCGGGGTCCATTGATCCCGATCCCCGGCTGAATATCTTTCAGGGCGCCAATGCCGCGGGCAAGACCAGCCTGCTGGAAGCGATCCACTTCCTGGCCCGCTCCCGCAGCTTTATTACCCACCGAACCGCGCGGCTGATTCGTACTGGCGAGGCCGAAGCACTGGTCAGCGGTCGGGTGCGCGCCGGCGGAAAACTTCACCGGCTGGGGGTTCAGCATCGGCCTGGCGAAACGCGGGTGCGGCTGGATGGACGGGATGTGACGGCACTGTCCGAATCGGCCTGGTTGCTGCCCCTGCAGGTTCTCAACACCGAGGCCCAGCGGCTCTTAACCGACGGGCCGGCGACACGTCGTGCGTTCCTCAACTGGGGAGTGTTCCACGTGGAACCACCGTATCGGGAGGAATGGCGGCGGTACCAGCGCGCGCTGCGCCAACGCAATGTCGCGCTCAAAGCCAGTGATCGTCGTCTGGCGCTGGCCTGGGAGCCCGAAATGGCCGCCTCTGCCGAGGCGGTCGATGCTCGACGCCAACGCTTTCTGCAGGCGGTGCTGCCGGATGCCCTCGCAATCGCCCGTCAGTGGTTGCCCGCAGTGACGCTGGACTGGCGCTATCGGACGGGCTGGCGTGCCGGTGAGGCACTCGACTCGATCCTGGCGGCCTCGCGGGACCAGGAGCTGGCCCAGGGCTTCAGCCTGCATGGCCCCCACCGGGCGGATTTTCGCGTGACCGCGGATGGCATCGAGGCCACGAGTTTTCTCAGTCGGGGTCAGCAAAAGCTGCTGGTCGCGGCGATCAAGGTGGCGCTGGTTGATCATTGGACGGCTCGGGCCACCCAGCGGCCGCTGTTGCTGGTGGATGATCTGCCCGCTGAGCTGGATCGGTCGCATCGCTCGGATCTGGTCCGCCGACTGGAGGCCGGTGGGGCTCAGGTTTTCCTGACGGCCATCGAGGGTGATCTACTCCCGGTCGAGGGCAATGCCCGATGGTTCCACGTGGAACACGGTCGGGTGCAGGCGACGAGCGGCTAGTCCGTTTTCGCCTGTTGGTTGTCGATATCGGTTATACTGGAGGCCTTGTTCGAAAAGGTTATCCGATGAGCGCAAACAGCGAATACGATTCTTCCCAGATCAAGGTGCTTCGCGGGCTTGACGCCGTGCGCAAGCGGCCCGGGATGTATATCGGCGACACCGATGACGGCACCGGGCTCCATCACATGGTCTTCGAGGTGGTGGACAACGCCGTGGACGAGGCGCTGGGCGGGTACTGCTCCGAAATCGAAGTCATTCTGCACGGCGATCAATCGGTCTCGGTTCAGGATAATGGTCGCGGCATCCCGGTGGATATCCATCCCGAGGAAGGCCGGTCGGCGGCCGAGGTCATCATGACCGTGCTGCATGCCGGCGGAAAGTTCGACAACAACTCCTACAAGGTCTCCGGCGGCCTGCACGGTGTGGGCGTGTCGGTGGTCAATGCGCTGTCGGATCACCTGCGTCTGGTGGTCAACAAGAACGGCAAGCTGCACATGCAGGAGTACAGCGCCGGCGAGCCCGTGGCGCCACTCAAGGTTGCTGGCGAGACGGAAGAGACCGGTACCCGGATTACCTTTCATCCCAGTCCCGAAGTCTTTACCAATATCGACTTTAACTACGACATCCTGGCCAAGCGCTTTCGCGAACTGTCGTTTCTCAACCCCGGCGTGCGCATCGTCCTCAAGGACGAGAAAAGCGAGCGCGAGGATGCCTTTGAATACGCCGGCGGCATTCGCGCCTTTGTTGAACATCTGAACAAGAACAAGACACCGCTGCATCCATCGGTGTTCTTCTTGAGCACCCACCGCGATGACATCCTGGTGGAAGTGGCCATGCAGTGGAGCGACTCCTATCAGGAGGCGATCTTCTGCTTTACCAACAACATCCCCCAGAAGGATGGCGGTAGCCATATGGCCGGGTTTCGGGCAGCGCTGACCCGCACGCTCAACCAGTACATGGAGACCGAGGGCTTCAGCAAAAAGCTCAAGGTAACGCCCAGCGGCGATGATATCCGCGAGGGGCTCACCGCCGTCATCTCGGTGAAAGTGCCCGATCCCAAATTCTCGTCCCAGACCAAGGAAAAGCTGGTCTCCTCCGAGGTCAAGGGGGCTGTGGAGTCCAGTCTGTCCGAGGCGCTCCATGCCTTTCTCTATGAGAACCCCAATGATGCCCGGGCCATTGTCGAGAAGGTGATCGATGCCTCCCGGGCCCGCGACGCCGCCCGCAAGGCCCGCGAGATGACGCGTCGCAAGGGCGCGCTGGATGTGGCCGGCCTGCCGGGCAAGCTGGCCGACTGTCAGGAGAAGGACCCGGCGCAGTCCGAGCTCTATCTGGTGGAGGGCGATTCCGCCGGCGGCTCGGCCAAGCAGGGGCGCGACCGGCGTACCCAGGCGATTCTGCCGCTCAAGGGCAAGATCCTGAACGTCGAGAAGGCGCGCTTTGACAAGATGCTGTCCTCGGCCGAGGTGGGGACCCTGATCACGGCGCTTGGCTGCGGTATCGGTCGCGAGGAGTTTGATCCCGAAAAGCTGCGCTACCACCGCATTATCATCATGACCGATGCCGACGTTGACGGCTCGCACATCCGCACACTGCTGCTGACGTTCTTCTACCGCCAGATGTCGACGCTGGTGGAGCGTGGTCACGTGTATATCGCCCAGCCGCCGCTTTACAAAGTCCGGCGTGGCAAGCAGGAACACTACGTCAAGGATGAGCGCGAGCTGACCAACTATCTGCTCCAGCTGTCACTGTCCGGCGCCAGCCTGCTGCCATCGGCAGAGGCACCGGTGATCGGTCCCGAAGCGCTGGAACGGCTGATCCGCCAGTATCTGGACACCATGGAAATGATCGACCACCTGGGTCGACGCTCCGACCCGGTGATCCTGCGTGCCATGGTGGATCGCCCGCCGCTCAACGAAGACAGCCTGCGCGACGGCAAGGCGCTGCAGACCTGGTTCGACGCGCTGGGTGAGCAGATCAACCAGGGCCTGCCCACCGGTACCGAGTACCGGGTGAAGGTGCAGACTGGGCCCGACGGCGGATTCCAGGATGCGGTGATCACCAAGCGCATGCACGGCATCCTCTATCCCTACTCGTTCCCGGCGGCGTTTTTCCTGTCGCGGGAGTATGAAAGCATCCGTCGCCTTGCCGAGGCGCTGGAAACCCTTATTGGCGAGGGCGCCGAAATTCGGCGTGGCGAGCGCAGCCAGCCGGTCAGCGACTTTCGCCAGGCGGTGGAATGGCTGATGGAGGAGGGCCGCCGAGGCCTTTCCGTACAGCGCTACAAGGGTCTGGGCGAGATGAATCCGGACCAGCTCTGGGAGACCACCATGGATCCGGAGACCCGTCGCCTGCTGCAGGTCAGGATCGAGGATGTGGTCGGTGCTGATGACATCTTCACGACCCTGATGGGTGATCACGTCGAGCCGCGGCGTGCCTTTATCGAGAAAAACGCCCTTCAGGTCAGCAATCTGGATGTCTAGGCGCGCTCAGCCGCTCCATCGCTGACTCGATCCAGACTTCGGCCTCGCGGTTGACGGCCGCCGGCGTGCGACCGGCGGTGGCAATGGGCGGCCCGATTTCGATACGAATGGTCCCCGGGTTCATCCTGAGCCCCCGGCGCGGCCAGTGCTCGCCCGCGTTGTGTGCCACTGGGATCACGTCGACACCGGCCTGACAGGCGAGCAGCGCTCCGCCCTGCTGATAGCGTCCGCGCTCGCCGGGTGCGACCCGGGTGCCTTCCGGAAAGATCACGACCCAGCGCCCCCGCCGCAGCTTGTCGCTGCCCTGACGTACGACCTGGCGCAATGACTCACGGGTGGCGCGCCGGTCGATGGCGATGGGATCCAGGCGCGCCAGCCCCCAGCCAAACACCGGGATCCTGAGCAGTTCGCGCTTGAGCACCCAGCTCTGCGGGTAGAACCAGGGCAGCAGGTTAAGGGTTTCCCAGGCGCTCTGGTGTTTGGCGATGACCACCCCCGGCGGTGGTGGGCGATTCTCCAGCCCATTGATTTCTATACGGATTCCTCCGATATAGCGGACCATCACCGCGACAATGCTGCACCAGCGGGTGATCCACCAGTAGCGCCAGCGCAGCGGCAGGGGAAAACTCGGCAGACTGATCACTCCCCACACAACCACGGTGACAACCAGGCCGATCCTGAAGAGGATCCCCCGAATCAGACTGCCGCGGAAGGCACCATCGGCGGGAGCGGCACTCATGCGAGCAGCGCCTCCACCGCCGCCGCCAGGTCGTCATGGACGGGCACTGGGCCGCCCGGGTCGATCTCGGTCTCACGGCCATTGCCGGTGCGCACCAGCCAGGGCGTTACCCCGGCCCGGCGCGCGGCATCCAGATCGCGGCGGCTGTCGCCGATGAAAACCGCCGCATCGGCCCGGCAATCCAGCGCCTCGAGGGCGTGCTGGAGCAGTCCCGGAGCGGGTTTGCGGCAGTCGCAATCATCCGCGGGGCCATGGGGACAGACGAAAATCCCGGCGAGATGCCCACCGGCTGCCTCGATGGTGGCGGTCATGCGCTGATGGATGGCTGCCAGAGCCGCCGCCGAGATGAGACCCCGGGCGCGGGCCGACTGATTGGTGCAGACCGCCACCGCAATGCCGGCCCGGGTGAGACGGGCGATGGCCGTCACGCTTCCGGGTAAGGGCTCCCAGTCATCAACGCTCAGGATGTAGGCGTCGGAATCCCTGTTGATGACGCCGTCCCGATCCAGCAGCACGCAGCGCGGGCGCACGGCTCAAGCCGACTCCGGCAGGGCCGAGACATCGGCAATCGCCAGAAACTGATCCTGCAGACGCTGTAGCAAGGCCAATCGGTTGGCCTGGATAGCGGGGTCATCGCTCATGACCATGACTTCGTCAAAAAACCGGTCGACGGGTTCGCGCAGTTCGGCCAGCTGGGCCAGCGCTTCGCTGTAAGCGCCGCGCTGGATCAGGGCTTCCACCGCTGGGGTGCGCGACGCCAGGGCGTCGTTGAGTGCCTGTTCAGCAGGCTCGCCAAGGCGCGTCGCATCCACTGTCTCAGGGATCGCAGACCCGGCCTTACGCAGAATATTGCGGATCCGTTTGTTGGCCGCCGCCAGACTGCCGGCCGCAGGCAGTCGGGCAAAGTCGTGACAGGCCCGCAGGCGACGATCGAAATCCACGGGCGTCAGTGTCCCGGGGGCGCGGACCGAGCGGACCGCTTCAAAGAGTTCGGCGCCGTAGCCCGCCTCCTGATAGACCCCGCGCAGCCGCTCGAGACAGAACTCCACCAGCGGCTCCACCTGATCGGCCGCATTGAGCGCGGCGGGTTGCTGGGCCGCCGCGGCCTGGAAAAGCGCGGCGAGGTCGATGCCATGCTCGCCCTCGATCAGGCTGCGTAGCAGGCCCACCGCGGCGCGACGCAGGGCGAAGGGATCCTTGGCGCCCGTGGGGGCCTTGCCAATGGCAAAGATGCCCACCAGCGTATCGGCGCGCTCCGCTACCGCCAGTAGCCGTCCCAGCGCCGACGCGGCCACGGCGTCGGCGGCAAACCGGGGCTGATAAACTTCGTTGAGTGCCGCTGCCACCACCGGCGCCTCCCCGTCTTCGCCGGCGTAGTAGCTTCCCATTACGCCCTGCAGTTCGGGGAATTCGTCGACCATCTCGGTCAGTAGATCGGCCTTGGCCAGGCGCGCGGCCCGCTGCGCCTGATGGGCATCGGTCTCAAAGCGCTCGGCGTAACGGGCGGCCAGCGCTGCCACCCGGGCGGACTTTTCCGCCAGACTGCCCAGCTGCTTTTGAAACACCACCTGTTCCAGCGCCGGCAGACGCGACTCCAGGGATCGGGCCCGGTCCTGATCCCAGAAAAACGCCGCATCCGCCAGCCGTGGCCGAATCACCCGCTCATTGCCGGCGATGACCCGTGCCGGATCGCGACTCTCGATATTGGCGACGGTGATGAACCGCGGCAGCAGATGGCCGTCGGCGTCGCGCACCGGAAAATAACGCTGATGGCCCTGCATGCTCGAGATCAGCGCCTCGGGCGGGACCCGCAGGAAGGCCTCGTCAAAGCTGCCGGATAGCACCACCGGCCACTCCACCAGCGCATTCACCTCGTCGAGCAGCGCGGTGTCGATGACCGCATGGCCGCCAATGGCCTCGCCCTCGGCGCGGACGCCTTCGAGGATATGATCGCGCCGGTCGGTGCGGTCGACCAGTACGTGGGCCGCGCGCATGGCGGCGGTGTAGTCACCCGCATCGGTCAGGGTGACTGGCTCGGGGTGATGAAAGCGATGGCCGCGGCTCTCGCGCCCGCTGGCGACGCCGAATACGCGGGTCGGGACAACCGCTTCATCGAGCATCAGCACCACCCAGTGCACCGGGCGGACGAATTCGCTGCTCTGATCACCCCAGCGCATGCGCTTGGGGATGGGCAGCTGGGTGAGGGCATGGTCGATGATCGCCGGCAGCAGGGCCTCGGTGTCGCGACCCGTTTCGGTGCCGCGGTGGACCAGCCAGGCGCCCTCGTCGGTCTCGAGGCTATCGAGCTGATCGACATCGACTCCGCAGGATCGGGCAAAACCCTCGGCGGCGCGGGTTGGCGCACCGGCCTCGTCAAAGGCCACGGACCGAGCCGGGCCGCGGCGTTCAAAGTCGCGATCGGGCTGCCGCCGGGCGACCGCCTCGATCTGCACCGCCAGGCGCCGCGGCGCACCCAGGGCGCGCACCCGGCCGTGGCTGATACCGGCCCGATCCAGACCCCCGGCCACCGCTTCGGCCAGCCGCTCGCTCAGCGTGTCCAGAGCGCCGGGCGGGAGTTCTTCCATGCCCAGCTCAAAGAGCAGTGTTGCCGTCTTGTCGGTCATGCCACGCTCCGGTCATGACCGCTGTCCCGGCACAGGGGAAAGCCGAGGGCTTCGCGGGAATCGTAGTAGGCCTGGGCCGAGGCCCGGGCGAGGGTGCGAACGCGCAGGATGTAGCCCTGGCGCTCGGTCACCGATATGGCATGTCGGGCGTCGAGCAGGTTGAAGGCATGCGAGGCCTTCATGGTCATCTCGTAGGCCGGCAGCGCCAGGCCACGCTCGACCAGCCGCAGGGCCTCGCGCTCGCAGGTGTCGAAGGCATGGAAGAGGCTCTCGACGTCGGCCTCTTCGAAGTTGTATCGCGATTGCTCGCGCTCGTTCTGCAGATAGACATCACCATAGGTGACCGGGCCGTCGACGCCCTCGCTCCAGACCAGATCGAAGACGCTTTCCACCTCCTGGAGGTACATGGCGATGCGCTCCAGCCCGTAGGTGATCTCGCCCATCACCGGGCGACAGTCAAGACCGCCGGCCTGCTGGAAGTAGGTGAACTGGGTGATTTCCATGCCGTTGAGCCACACCTCCCAGCCCAGGCCCCACGCACCCAGCGTGGGCGACTCCCAGTTGTCCTCGACAAAGCGGATGTCGTGGACCAGCGGGTCGATGCCCAGCGCCTCGAGCGAGCCCAGGTACTGCTCCTGGATATCCTTGGGCGAGGGTTTGAGCACCACCTGGAACTGGTAGTAGTGCTGCAGGCGGTTGGGGTTTTCGCCGTAGCGGCCGTCGGTGGGTCGTCGCGAGGGCTGGACGTAGGCGGCGCGCCACGGCTCGGGGCCGATCGAGCGCAGGAAGGTCGCGGGGTGGAAGGTGCCCGCGCCGACTTCCATGTCGAGCGGCTGCATGAGCACGCAGCCACGCTCAGCCCAGTACTTCTGCAGCGCGAGGATCAGCGCCTGAAAGGTCATCGATGCTCTCCAGCAAACCGGCGAAAGGGCAAAGTATAGCCCGCGCGCGCCTCCCCTGTCAGGCAGCCCACCTGGGCGCTGTGCACGGAATTGGTGCGTTTGCGCGGCGAAACGCGTTAAGGTGGTGCATGCACCCCGATGATGCCCGAAATCGGTCACGACAGGGCCCGTTTTGGTGCGCTCCGGTGGGTTGGCATGGAAAATGCTTATCCACGAGGGACTTTTCAATGAACATGACTGGAGGCCGAACGATGGCTCATACCGCCGACGACGTTCTTGCGATGATCAAGGACAACGAGGTCCGTTTCGTGGATCTGCGTTTCACCGACCCCAAGGGCAAGCAGCAGCACGTGACGCTGCCCGCGCACGCCGTGGATGCCGATCTTTTCACCGAGGGGAAGATGTTCGACGGCTCCTCGATCGATGGCTGGAAGGGCATCAACGAGTCGGACATGATCCTCATGCCCGATGCCGATACCGCCATGCTCGACCCGTTCTTCGACGACATGACCCTGACGCTGGTCTGCCAGATCATCGAGCCCAACACCATGCAGGGCTATGGCCGTGATCCGCGCTCCATCGCCCAGCGCGCCGAGGCCTATCTGCAGTCCACCGGTGTCGGCGATGTCGCCTACTTCGGCCCCGAGAACGAGTTCTTTGTGTTTGATGACGTCCGGTTTGCCACGGACATGAGCGGTTCGTTCTACAAGATCGACTCCTCGGAAGCCGACTGGAACACCGAAAAGGTCTATCCCGACGGCAACATGGGCCATCGCCCCGGCGTGAAGGGCGGCTATTTTCCGGTGCCGCCGGTGGACAGCCTCCACGACATGCGCTCGGCCATGCTCGAGTGCCTCACCGAGGTGGGCATGACCACCGAGGTGCATCACCACGAGGTGGCCACCGCCGGTCAGTGCGAGCTGGGCGTCGGCTTCAACACCCTGGTCAAAAAGGCCGACGAGGTGCAGACCCTGAAATACGTGGTGCACAACGTCGCCGCCGCTTACGGCAAAACCGCCACCTTCATGCCCAAGCCCGTGGTGGGTGACAACGGCAGCGGCATGCATGTCCATCAGTCCATCGGCAAGACCGGCGAGATGCTGTTTGCCGGCGACCAGTACGGCGGTCTGTCCGAGACGGCGCTCTACTACATCGGCGGTCTGATCAAGCATGCCAAGGCCATCAACGCCTTCGCCAACGCCTCCACCAACAGCTACAAGCGGCTGGTCCCCGGCTTTGAGGCGCCGGTACTGCTTGCCTACTCGGCCCGCAACCGCTCGGCGTCGGTGCGCATCCCCTGGGTGGCCAATCCCAAGGCCCGGCGTATCGAGCTGCGCTTCCCGGACAGCACCGCCAACCCGTACCTGTGCTTTGCCGCCATGCTGATGGCCGGCCTCGACGGCATCCAGAACAAGATCCACCCCGGCGATGCCATGGACAAGGATCTCTACGATCTGCCGCCCGAGGAAGAGGCCGAGATCGACAAGGTTGCGTTCTCGCTGGAAGAGGCACTGGACGCCCTCGACCAGGATCGCGAGTTCCTGAAGGTCGGCGGCGTGTTCACCGACGATTCCATCGACGGCTACATCGAGCTCAAGCGCGAGGACGTGCAGCAGCTGCGGATGACGACGCACCCGATCGAGTTCGATCTCTACTACAGCGTCTGATACGCATCGATCGCGGAGACGGTCGCACAAAGACCCCCGCCTCCGCGGGGGTTTTTTCTTCAATCGAGGCCGATGATGACGGATGCGATGCCAATCGATGCGCGCGAGATTCTCGATAACCTCACCCGGGCGGTGGTGGCGATCGATGACGAGCGCCGTATCGTACGCATGAACGCCGCGGCGGAATCGCTTCTGCATGTCAGCAGTCGCCAGGCACTGGGCGAGCCGTTGATGCAATTCGTGCCGGCGTTGCAGGTCCTCGACCAGGCCATCGATCAGGCCTTCTCGCAGGCGGCCAGTTATACCGAGCGCGAGATGCGGCTGACCCTGGCCCCGGATCGCACCATCACCGTTGATTGCGCGATTACCCCGCTCGAGACGGTGAGTGTCCTGTTGCTGGAATTTGAACAGCTTGACCGGCATCTGCGCATTTCCCGCGAGAACCGGCTGATTGCCCAGAATCAGGCGATCCGCGAGTTGATCCGCGGCCTTGCCCACGAGATCAAGAACCCGCTCGGAGGCCTGCGTGGCGCCGCGCAGTTGCTTGAATCCGAGCTCTCCGACGAGGATCAGCGCGAGTACACACGCATCATCATCAGCGAGGCGGATCGCCTGCGGACCCTGGTGAACGGTCTGCTGGGCCCGGATTCGCGGATCGAGCACGCTCCCACCAATCTTCACGAAGTGCTCGAGCACGTGCGCAGCCTGGCCGTGGTGGAGGCACCGTCGGGCGTGGCGATCCGGCGCGATTACGACCCCAGCATTCCCGTGATGCGGGCAGCCAGCGATCAGCTGATTCAGGCGCTGCTCAATCTTGTCCGCAACGCCCTGCAGGCGCTGGGTGAGACGGGGACGATCACCTTGCAGACCCGCACACAGCGGCGCTTTACGATCGGCGATCGGCAGCATCGGCTGGTGGCGCGTATTGATGTCGTGGATGACGGGCCGGGCATTACCCCGGCCATGCAGGATCAGATTTTCTACCCGATGGTGACGGGACGCGCCGAGGGCAGCGGCATTGGTTTGCCGATCGCCCAGAATCTGGTCAATCAGCACGGCGGGCTGATTGAGTGCACCAGCGAGCCGGGCCGCACCGTTTTCACCGTCTGGTTACCGCTGGAGGACGCCTGATGGCTGACGCGATCAATGTATGGATCATCGATGATGACCGCTCCATTCGCTGGGTCCTGAAAAAGGCCCTCGAGCGGGATGGCATGCAGGCCGTGGACTTTGAGACCGGCGAGGCAGCGCTGGCCGCCATCGAGTCCGATCCCCCGGACGTACTGATCACCGACATCCGCATGCCGCGCCTCGACGGCCTGACGCTGATGAAGCGGGTGCACGGGGTTGATCCCGACCTGCCGGTGATTGTGATGACTGCCCATTCCGACCTGGATGCGGCGGTATCGGCCTACGAGGGCGGGGCGTTTGAATATCTGCCAAAGCCCTTCGATGTCGAGGAGGCCATTGACCTGGTGCGCCGCGCCGCCGCCGCGGTTCGCAGCAGTGCGCCGGTGGACGAGCCGGGTGGGCGGATGCCCGAGATCATCGGCGAGGCACCCGCCATGCAGGAGGTGTTTCGTGCCATCGGGCGACTGTCGCGCTCCAACATCACGGTGCTGATCAACGGCGAATCGGGGACCGGCAAAGAGCTGGTGGCCGGTTCGCTGCACCGCCATAGTCCGCGGGCCGACAAGCCCTTCATTGCCCTGAACATGGCCGCCATCCCCCGCGATCTGATGGAGTCGGAACTGTTCGGCCACGAAAAGGGCGCTTTCACCGGGGCCCATCAGGTACGCCGGGGGCGCTTCGAGCAGGCCAATGGTGGGACGCTGTTTCTGGACGAGATCGGCGACATGCCCGCCGAGCTGCAGACCCGGCTGCTGCGGGTGCTCGCCGACGGCGAGTTCTATCGGGTGGGCGCACACACCCCCATGCAGGTGGATGTGCGCATCATCGCCGCCACCCACCAGAACCTGGATGAGCTGGTCGCCGACGGCCGGTTCCGCGAGGATCTGTTTCATCGGCTCAATGTGATTCGCATTCATTGCCCGGCGCTGCGCGAGCGTCAGGCGGATATCCCCGGCCTGGCGGATCACTTCCTGCGCCGGGCCGCGCGCGAGCTCAACGTCGAGCCCAAGCAGCTCGCTCCCGAGGTGGAGCGCCGACTGCAGTCGCTGCCCTGGCCCGGTAACGTGCGCGAGCTTGAAAACACCTGCCGCTGGCTGACGGTCATGGCCAGCGGCCGCCGGGTGGAGATGGAGGATCTGCCCCCGGAACTTGCCGGGGTGGACGACCCAGCGCCGGCCAGCGGCCCGGCCGATTGGGAAAGCGCCCTGGCGCGCTGGGCGGATCAGCAGGCGGCCGGGCAGGATGACGGCGCACTGGCCGCCGCCCATGGCCGGCTCGAGCGAGTGCTGATCGAAGCGGCGCTGCGCCGCACCGGCGGGCGGCGCCAGGACGCCGCGCGCCTGCTCGGCTGGGGCCGCAATACCCTGACACGCAAGATCCGGGATCTGCAGATGCGGGTATAATCCCGCCCATGCTGCCCCATGTCGTATTGCACGCCCCCGAGATCCCGCCCAATGCCGGCAATGTCATTCGGCTCTGCGCCAACAGCGGCGCGCGCCTGCACCTGATCCGCCCGCTCGGGTTTGTGCTCGATGACCGGCGGATGCGCCGGGCCGGGCTGGACTATCACGAATTCGCTCGCCTGCAGGTGCACGCTGACTACCCGGCATTTCTCGAGGCGGTGGCGCCGGCGCGGGTCTGGGCGCTGACCACGGGCGGGCGGGTGCGATTTGACCGCCCTGACTATCGCCCCGATGACGCCCTGCTCTTTGGCAGCGAGACCGCGGGCCTGCCCGATGCGGTGATGGCGCGCATTCCCCACCCGCAGCGACTGCGATTGCCGATGCAGCCGGGCAACCGCAGCCTCAATCTGTCCAACAGTGTGGCGGTTACGGTCTACGAGGCATGGCGTCAGCAGGATTTTGCCGGCAGCGTCGGGCCGGACTGATTCAGGTCCCGAGGTCGTCGAACTCGGGACCGCGGCGGCGCTCCATCAAGGCCGTGGCGGCATCGATGGGCGAGCGTGTCCCGTCAACGACGGACTCGACGGCGCTGCAGATCGGCAGTTCCACCGCCAGCCGGCGCGCCATCTGACCGAGCTCGGCGGCGGTCCGCACGCCCTCAACCACTTCGCCAATGCGCGTGGTGGCGGCGTCGATGGACTCGCCGCGTCCCAGCGCCAGGCCCATGCGGCGGTTGCGCGACTGATCATCGGTGCAGGTCAGCATCAGGTCGCCGAGGCCGGCAAGCCCGGTAAGGGTGCGATCGTCCGCGCCCAGAACGGCCCCCAGCCGGCGGACTTCAGCGAGCCCCCGGGTGACCAGTCCGCTGCGGGCGTTGGCGCCAAACCCCAGACCATCGGCAATACCGGTGGCGATGGCCAGGATATTCTTGACCGCGCCACCCAGTCCCACACCGATCCGGTCGTCGCTGCGATAGACCCGAAAACGCGGATCATGGAAGTCGGCGCAGAGGCGCTCGGTGACGGCCCGATCGCGGCCGGCCAGGACCACGGCGGTGGGCAGACCGGCGGCGACCTCAGCGGCAAAGCTCGGGCCGGAGAGCGCCGCCAGCGGCTGCCTGGGCAGGGCGGCCGCGGCCACGTCATGGAGCAGTCCGCCGCTGGCGTTGTCGAGGCCCTTGGTCGCCCACAGGACCGGTGTATCGGCGGCGATGACCGGCGCCAGAGCCTGCACCGTGGCGGCAAAGGCATGGCTTGGCACGGCAATCAGCACCGCGTCGGCGCCGGCCACCGCGGCGCTTTGCTCGACGGTCGGCCGGATCCCTGCCGGTAGCGGGTGATCGCTCAGGTGACGCGGGTTGTGCCGGGTATCGGCCATGGCCCGGACCGTGGCCGGATCATGCGCCCAGAGTCGGACCGCGTGGCCGTTGCGTGCCAGCACGAGGGCCAGTGCCGTGCCCCACGAGCCAGCGCCCAGCACCGCGTAATCCGCCACCGTTCTACTCCGTGGTGCCGGCTTCCTGGCCACCGGTCTGCGCCTCGGCGCCGGCGTTCTGCTGGCGCTGGCGGGCGTAGAGCGCATCGAAATTGACCGGCGACAGCGTCATGGGCGGAAACCCGGCCTTGCCGGTCAGGTCACTCACCGCCTCGCGGGCGTAGGCAAACAGCACACCGGGGCAGTAGGCCCCCAGCAGCTGATCGGTGGCGTTGTCCTCGAAGCCGGCGACGGTGAACAGCCCCGCCTGATGGACCTCGCAGAGATAGGCGGTGGTGTCGTTGACCGTGGCGGTCACGGTGACCGTCAGCACCACCTCGTAGAGGCCTTCGCTGACGGTGTTGCGACGGGTGTTGAGCTCGACCCGCGCCTCGGGCTTCCACGACTGGGTAAAGACCTCGGGCGCGCCGGGAGTTTCCAGCGAGCTGTCCTTGAGATAGATCTTCTGGATGGTGAACTGCTGGGGGTTGGCATTCTCGCTGGCGGCCTGGCCATTGCCCGCGCCGGCGGTGCCGTTGTCTGTCTCGGCCATGGTGTCTCCTGGATCCTGTTCGATGGTGATTGGTTGGCTCAGCCCCGACCCTCGGTGGGCAGGCTTGCGTCGCGCCAGGCGTTGATCCCGCCGCGCAGCTGGCGTACGTCCGACCAGCCCTGGGCCTCGAGGGCCTGAATGGCCTTGAGGGTGCGCTGACCATTGTCGCAGTACACCACGAGCGTACGCTGCTTGAAGCGCTTGAGCCGATCCTGGCGCTGATCGATGTAGGCCATGGGCACATTGATGGCCCCGGGCAGATGACTCGCCTGGAAGGCGTTCTCGTTGCGCACGTCGATGAACACCGCGGCGTCCTGGTTGTAGAGGCGCGTCGCGTCGGTGGCATCGATGGCCTGACGGCTGCGCCGGTAGTTCAGGTACTCGTTGGCCACCAGGGCGGCCAGCACCGCGAGCAGCGATGCAATGAGCAGCGGATGATTGGTGCTGAATTCTATGACTCTATCCATGACCCGGCGCTGTTAGGATGCGTATTGAGCCGAATAGTATACCAGCCGAGACGCCACGCCGATGAACCGATGCCTTCTGATCGCCTGTCTGTTGCTGCCTGTCGCCACGGCCAGCGGTCAGAGCGACGAATTGGCGTCGCGCGAGGCGCGGCTGGAGGCGCTGCGCGAGCAGATCGGCGACCTGCAGGATGAGCTGGCCCGCGATCGCGAGCGCGCCGGCGGCCTCGAGGCGGAACTGGGCCGCCTCGAGCGGCGCATCGGCGAAACCCGCGAGGGCCTGCGCGACCTCGAGGCGGGCATCCAGC
>Ga0207714_1000140_pt1 | contig 46722 bp, 42 predicted proteins | sample PonA232FremontCA_2_FD_187270 | JGI IMG/M metagenome (GOLD analysis project Ga0207714, IMG submission 187270) | Marine sediment microbial community from Fremont, CA, USA - Pond A23 Sediment 2 (SPAdes) | ecosystem: Environmental > Aquatic > Marine > Unclassified | place: USA: Fremont, California... | reverse complement strand
CGTAGCGGTAGCGGCGGCGCGTTCGACATCCTTTGTCCTTCGGCGCGGCTTGTTCCTCGTCTGGAGGCTACCGCATCGATGGGGTGGACGCGACCCTGTGGATGGCGCCTGGGAGAGATCCCGGACCGGGCTGAGGCATGCGTTGAACAGCTGAATCGGATCGGGCGCTGCGATCGGGAGTCAGCGCCTGCAGGGCGCAGCCTGGCGCGCGACATGGCCGGCCAAGGCCGTCCGCGCTGGGCAGTCGATGCAAACCGCGTGACAGGTGGTCGGATCAGAACAGGGGTGTGATGTCTCGCGAGGCGTGCAGCACGCGCACAACCTCGATGCCGCCAGGGCGGGGCCGGAAGTAGAGCATGTATCGCTCCACCGGGAAGCTGCGCAGACCTTCACCCAGTTCGGGTCGATCCGTACCGATCTCGGTGAATGCGGCCAAGCGCTGGGCGGCGGTCTCGAGCCGGTCGAGGAAGCGGTCCGCGTGGATGGGCTGGTCGTCGGCGATGTAGAGCCAGATCTCGAGCAGGTCCTGCTCGGCCTGCGGCGCGAGCGTAACCTCGGCCATCACGCCTCGTGCCGACCATCCTGGGCCTTGCGACCCTGGCGCTTCACAGAGTCAACATCGAGGGGGCGCCCCTCGCCCCGATCGAGGGCGTCGATGCCTTCACCGAGGTCACGGCGCAGACTTTCAAGCTTCGCGGCCTGCTCGGCGTCACGTTCCTCAAGCAGACGCAGGGCCTCGCGGATGACCTCGCTGGCCGAGTGGTACAGGCCGCTGTCCAGCTTGCGCTGGATCAGGGTTTCGAGTTGGGGCGTCAGGGACACGTTCATGGGAGTCGGCTTACGGGTTCCGGGTGCGCCCATGATAACAAGGTTTGCTATTTCCTGTTATTCAACGAGGCCTACGCCACGGCGTCCAGCGGCGTGAACAGCTCGTTCCACGGGTTGGGCACAAAAGCGGCCCGGCTCCGCTTCTCCTAATCGATCGGGTTCTGGATCCGGGCCCGCAGCCAGCCGTAGTTCACCCGTTCCTGTTCCAGTCGCACGCGGTCGCCGAGGCGGTTTTCGCGCAGGTCGCGGAACAGGCTGTATTCGTCGTCGGTGAGATGGGTGGGCTCGCCGGTGTAGCGTTTGTCGCCCGGCTCGCTGCCCCAGAGTTCGCGGTGGGCCGTGAGGGTGTCGCGGTCCATCAGCAGGGAGTGCGCGTTCGGGAAGGCGGCGCGCAGGCGGTTGAGGATGCCGAAGCCGTGGGTATCGATGTCGCCCCAGTAGTGGATTTCTCGCTCATGCAGCCAGTCGATGTCGCTCAGGCGGTCGAGGCCGTAGCCGAGCCCGAAGATGACGATGCTGCCCGCACAGCGTGGGAACGCGAGGCCGTTGATCCGGTTTTCCGTGATGTAGATACGCTCCACCGGCAGGTCGAGGCGCGCGAATTCTTCGGGCGGCACGGAGAGGTCGGTGAGCCCCTGCAGTGCGTGCGCCGGATCGAGGATGCGGAAGCGGATCAGCGCCGGTTCCTGCAGCAGCCCGTAGCGGCGGCTGAAGGCCCGCGCGCCGGATGCGCGGGTGTCGATCGCATTGCCCGGCAGCACTTCATCCAGCAGTTCGGTGATCAGGCCGCGGCGGGCCTCGATGAATTTGGAATCGACGCCGGGGATTTCTAGCTGCCGCAGGTAAAGACCGGGGCGCGGGTGGCGGCGGAACCATTCGACGACGTCGAGCAGCCGCGACCAGTCGTCCGCGTGTTCGAGCGCCTGCAGCGGCCGGCGCGACAGCCAGCCGTGCAGCGCCGGCAGGCGCTGTCCTGTTTCTTCGACAAGCCGGTGGAAGCGCTCGGCCTCGCGCCCCCGGCGAAGGAGGCGCAGGGCATTCGCCTGATCGGGGATGACGGCGGCGACCGGGATGTCGTTCTCGCCGTGGAGGCGACTGCGGCGGGTTTCCCAGCGCAGGTCGTAGCCATGTTCGATCCGTTCGCGGCTGTCGTCGCGCAGTGTGCGGACCCAGTCCATCACGCGGCCGAAGTCGTCGTTGATGTCCTTCGCCTTTGGGCCGGTCAGACGAACCTCCCGCGGGAACAGGGCCGCGCCCGTCACGATGGCGGCGAGGATTTCGCCGCGATCCCACCAGCGGCGGACGCGCGCACGGATGTCGGCAGGCGTGCTCCAGGCGGCCACGTCGAAGCCCTCAGGACTGCATCTTCACCATCGCGCGCGCCTCGCGCTCGGCGACGTATTCCTCGATGGTGAGATTGCGCAATTGCGATTCGCGGCCGTCGTTGTGCACGAAGCCCACGCTGGCGACGAACGGCTCGATGATGTGGATCTTCTGCAGCGGTGTGACGATCAGCAGCTGCAGGTTGAGCCGGGAGAACAGTTCGAGGCCGTAGCGGGCGGACTCGTCGGAGCCGCGCCCGAAGGCCTCGTCGATGACGACGAAGCGGAACGAGCGGCTGCGTTTGCCGCCCTGCTCCAGGCCGAACTGATAGGCAAGGCTCGCCGCGAGCACGGTGTAGGCGAGTTTTTCTTTCTGGCCGCCGGACTTGCCGCCGGAGTCGCTGTAGTGTTCGTGTTCGCTGTCGTCCTCGCGCCAGCGCTCGGAGGCCGAGAAGACGAACCAGTTGCGCACGTCGGTGACCTTGCGGCGCCAGCGCCGGTCGATGTCGGTGGAGCCGTCGCGGCCGCGGAAGCGCTCGATGATGCGCCGGACCTGCAGGAACTTCTCCTCGGAGTAATGCTCGTCGGCACCGACGGTGCCCTCGGTGCAGGCGCGCAGCTCGCCGAGGAAATCGCGGATCTCGGCATCGGTGCTGTTCTCCGCCAGCAGACGGATATAGCGATTCGGGTTGTAGTCGATCGCCGCCAGCGAGCGGTTGATCCGGTCGACGCGCTCGCGGATCTGCTGGCGTTCGCGCTCGAGGCTCGCGCGGAAGCCGGCGATCTCGCGCACGGTGTTCTCGTTGAGCAGTTCCTTGAAGCGGGCCTCGAAGCGCGGCAGGTCGTCGGCGCGCAGGCGTTCGAGGATGGCGCGGTATTCGCCGATCGCCTCGATGCCGCAGTCGATCTCGGCGGTCTGCTGTGGCCACTCGTTCTGATAGCGGCGCATGGCATCGACGATCTTCTCGCGCAGCGTGGCCAGGCGTTTGTCGCGCGCATCGATCCGGGCCTGAAGCCAGTCGCGGAATTCCCGCTGGCGGTTATCGCAGGATTCGACGGTGAGTTTCTGGCCGCCGATGGCCTCGCCGCGCATGGATTCGAGTTGCGGGAAATCGCGTTCCTGAACCGCCTCGTCCGTCGCCGCCACGGTGGCCTCGTCCGCTTCCAGAAGGATCGATGCTTCCTCTCGCTGGGTGCTTGCCCGCGTACGCCCAGCCTCCACTTCCTTGAGCTTTTGCTCCGTCTCGGCAATTTCACCATCGAGGTCTGCAAGCTGCGCCTGCAGCGCGCGCAGTGTGTCCGATTCGGACTCCAGCGCACGGCGCTCCTCGTTCAACCGGTCGATCTCCACCGTGAGTGCATCGGCATCCAGTTGCCGGTAGTCGGTGAACCCGAGCAGGCGATTGAGGTGATCGACCCGGGTGTCGAGCGCGCGCTGTTCTTCCTGCTTCGCCGCCACCTCGGCGGCCGCCCCCTGTACACGGCGTTGCGTCGCATGCGCCTGTTCCTCCAGCGCGGCGATCTTGGCCTCGTTGCTCCAGCCGAGGATGAAACGCGAGCGGTCGTCGATGCGGTGACGGTCGTCCTTCTCATGGCGCTCGCCACCGGCCTTGATCTGGCCGCTGCGCGTGATCGCCCGTTTCTCGCGCCGGAATGATGCGAGGTCTTCGCAGCAGGCGTAGTTGAAACGCTCGGCGAGTTGCCGCTCCAGCCATGGGTAGTGCTCCGAATCCGGCTCGATGCTGAGTTTATGGAACAGGGACTGCGCATGGAGGTCCGGCAGGCGCTGGTCGCGCGGCGGCTGCACGCGGAAGTAGACCAGCCGCCCGCGCAGGTGGGTCCGCTCGACCCAGGCGGCGACGTCCGCGTAGCGCGCGTCGGGCACGAGCAGGGAGAGGCCGAAGCCATGGAGCAGCCGCTCGATCGCACCTTCCCATTCGCGTTCGTCATCGCGCACCTGCAGCAATTCGCCCGCGAAGGGCAGCACGTCTTCGGCGACACCGACATCGGTGCACAGGCGCTGGCGCAGTTCCAGCATCGCGGCGGGCAGATTGGAGCGGCGCTGGCGCAGGGATTCGATTTCGGTGGTCAGCTCGTCGTGCTGGGCGCGCTCCTGCTGCAGCGCCACCGTCGCCTCGGTCAGGCCGTTCTGCACGGCCGCGCGGCGCTCCGCCATGCCCGCGAGTTCATCCCGCGCCGTCGCGGCGTGCGCGTCGAACCGCTCTTCGTCGCCCGGCACATCCCAGTCGAGTTGCCCGAGGACGGCGCGGTATTCGGCGGCCCGGCGTGCGCGTTCGTCGCGCTCACGTTCGCGCTCGGCGATCGCCGTCTTCAAGCGCTCGATCCGGTCGCCGCCGCTCTCGGCGATGGCCTGGCGGATCTCGTCGCGCCGGCCCTGTTGCTGGCGGCGCTCCTCATCGAGCGATGCGGCCCTGCGGTCGGCCCGCGCGATCTCCTGATCGCGGCGCGCGATGCGGTCGCTCAGCAGTTCGGCCCGCAGGCTCGCGAAGTAACCGGGCAACGCGTCGCGACAGGCGCGCAGGCCATGGACCTCTTCGTTGACCGCCGCGTGCTCGTCGGCGTGCTCGATCAGCGGCTCCAGCGCCTCCACCTGGCGGCGCGCGGTGACCACGGCCTGGTGCGCCCGGTCGAGGTCATCGAAATGGCCGATGAGCTGTTCGATGCGCTCTTCGACCGGGAACGGTTCGAGCATGTGGCTGCGCACGAATTCGGTCAGATTGCCGACGGACTTGAGCGATACCGTCTGGCTGAACAGTTCCAGCGCCTGCTCGCCGGCAAGCCCGAAACGGCGCCGGAAGGCGCGGCCATACGGGGGGAAGGTGTCGTGAAGTTCGACGTGGTCCGCATCGCGCAGACGCTTGCGCAGGCGTTTGATGTCGCTGCCGAAGTCGCTGAAGTCCTCGACGATGCCGAGGGCGCGGTCGGCGACGACGTAGAAGCGTTCCGGCTGCGCCTTCGGGTCCTTGATCCAGAAGACCTGGGCGAGGGTGACCGATTGGTCGAGCCCCTCGTTGCGGAAGTGGCCGAGGATGACCGAGTAGCTGTTCGCGTCGCGCAGCGCCACGGCCTTCGCCGACTGGCCCGCTTCGCCGCGTTCGGCGCGGTAGTGGCCGAAGACGTACGAGCGCAGGGAGCGTTCGCGCGTATCGGCGCCGGCGGCCTTGTTGTAGGTGATGCGCTGGGCCGGTACCAGCAGCGTGGTCACCGCGTCGACGAGCGTGGACTTGCCCGAGCCGATGTCCCCGGTCAGCAGGGCGTTGGCACCGTCCGCGCGCAGGCTCCAGACCCGACGATCGAATGTGCCCCAGTTGAGGATCTCCACACGCTGCAGCCGGAAGCCGGCATCGGCGTCGGAACCCGCAAAATCGAGCAGCGATTCCTGCGCGGTGTCAGTCATCGGACGGTTTCCGTTCGTCGGCCGCGTCCGCACCCACCGCGTATGCGCGGTATTCGGCGAGCCGTTCGTCGAACTCGCGCAGCCACTGGGCATCGACGAAGGTCTTGAGGATCCGCCGCACCTCGTAGCGATCCTGTTCGCCCCGCAACCTGCGCAGGAAACCGAGGTCGATCGCCTTTTTGATGTGGCTGTCGATCCGCTGGAACAGGCGCGTCTCGTCCGCCGTCTCCGGCAGGAACATGCGGCTCATGTCGACGATCTCCTCCTGGTCCAGCACGAGGCGGGTATCCGCGCTGGCCGCATCGTGTTCGGCGAGCTTGCGCCGCAGCAACGCCAGCAGCAGACTGACCGGGTAGCTGAGCTGGCGCCGCGCGATCAGCCGCGGCGGTGGATCGGCGCTGTCGTCGTCATCGCGCGGGCGCTGGCGCAGGTACGCGTAGCCCTCGCTCTCGTCGAGCATCAGTTCCAGGCCCAGCACGGTCACGTAGTCACGCACGCGGGACTGCAGCCGCAGGAGCTGTTGCCAGTTGCGCGGCTGCGCATCGGCGTACAGCACGCCGCGGAACAGCGCGATCAGCGGCGGGCCGAGGTCGTCCGCCTCGCCGCCGGATGCCTCATCGATCGGTACCGCGTCGTTCATTCCACTCCATCCGCGGCGGTGAAGATCACGGCCGGCACGGTCGCGCGCCGCCGGTGGCCGTCGTCATCCGTCCATTCGACCGTGTGTTCTCGTTCCTCGTCGATGACACCCAGGCCCTCGCCGGAGGCCATGCTCAGCCAGGCGACCAGCTCGGCGAGACCCTCCTCCAATGGATGTTCGGCCAACAGCTCGGTGAGCGCAATCTGGCGGCGCGTCTGCAGCGCACGCCGCAGCTGCGCCCGCAGGCGCTCGCGATCGACGTAGACCTGCTCGAAGAGCACGCCCGGGTCGATGTCGGCATCGCCCGCGCCGACATCGGCCGAATCGATGGCCGCCTGCACCGGCGGGCTGAACAATGGGCGCTCCATCGGCAGTTCGATGCGCGGCGCGGATTCGTCCAGCGCCATCCCATCCGGCGGCGGCGTCTCGCGCACGGCGATCGCGTGGCGTTCGAGATTGCGCAGGATTTCCATGATCCGCCGGTTCTCGAGCCATGCCTGGTCATCGAGGTACCGGCGGAGCTGTTCCGACAGGCGCGCCACGGTGCGCTGGGTCACTTCGCCCGCCGCCATCCAGTCGTGATGGATCCGCCGGACGCGCGGGTCGGGCGCCAGCTCCGCGACCGGCTCCAGCGCGAGCACCTGATCCAGCAGCAGCGTCAATTCTTCCTGGTGGCGCGGCGACATCAGGAAGTCCCAGAAGGCACGGAAGCTGCGGCCCTGATCCGAATCCGTGATTGCGTCGCGCTGGCCGAACACCTGGTCGAGGACCTCCGCCCGGCTGCCGTCCTGGCCGGCGATGCGCTCGCGGACCTGGCGATCGAGGTCGCGGAAGTTCTGTTCGACCTGACGGAAATCGGCCAGCAGCGCGCCCGCCGTGTCCTTCGCCTGGAGGAAACGCTCACGCAGTTGGGTGGCATCCATCAGCGCGGCACGGCCCTCGCGGACCGCATCGATCTCGGCGTCGATGGCCGCGCGTCGGCGTTCGAGTTCGGCGACCCGGACCTCGGGGTCGGTCTCACTGCCATGGACGATTTCGCGGAGCAGGTCGAACACGACTTTCAGGCGCGACTCCGCGCCGACGAAGCCCCGATCCTCGAGGCCGGCGAGCCAGTGAATCGCCTGCTCGGCAGAGGGAGTCGGCTCGTAGTGCGCCTCATCCGAGGACGGCGGGTAGTAACGGCGCAGCCACCCGCGTTCATCGCTGGCCCAGTCGTTCAGATAATCCATGGCACGTCTGGGATAGGGATCGTCCGTGGCCTCGGCACGCACGGCTTCAAGGTAGTCGTCGAGCTCGCCGGCGAGTTCACGCTCGTCGACAACCCGGCGATTCGGTTCAATGAACGTCGCGTGGATAAAACCGGCCACCAGCGGGGCATTCCCGGCGACGAGCAGTCGCCAGGCCGGGTGCGTGCGGCGCAGCCGGGTCAGATAGTCATGGTTCAATCGGGCATCTCGCCGGCATCAATCGTGTTCACGCCATTATGGACCGACATTGGACACGCCGTCGCGCATGCGCTCACCGGTCAGGATGGCGTTGAGCACAACGTTTACATAGTAGTTCGTGCGCCCGATCCGCCGCTTTTCGAGAAAGCCGTCCGCCACAACGTCCTCTGCCGGCTGGCCACCGCTGGTCGCAAGACGGCCTGCTTCGTCCCGGAAAAGACGATTGCGCTCAAATCACCTCGGCGAAGTGGCGTAGCCGGTCTGCTGTTGCGACAAGCCCCTGGGCCGACAGGGTATCGAGGTATTCATCAACGTCTTTCGGCGGATTGACCAGCGAAGCGCGGTGATCTCGGGCTGCGGCGACGAGTGCCGCCTCATGGAGATCCGCCTGTTGCAGCACGAACGTATCAGGGTCGAAAGCCTCGATACCGCGAGGCGCATCAGGAAATCCCGCAGGGGAGCGGGATAGAGCACACAAGCGTCGAAAACGACGACGAAGCGCATCAGTAACCCATGTCCAGCTCCTGCGCCTGGTTGGCGAGGGCATCGAGAGCATCGCGGCTTTCGCGGTCGCGCTCGGCCTTGTATTCGAGCAGATCCTGGTACCGAATCCGCCTGTGCGTGCCGACACGCACGAAGGGAATCGTGCCCGCCTCAAGCAGTTTCACGACTCGGTCAAACGCGGGAAGGTCTGCACGTGGAGTGCCCTGATATGCATAGTTTTTTCAGGAAATTATGCATGTCCTTCGGATATGCAAAGCCTTTTTGCATGTGTGCGCGCCCTGCCGCTCATTCAGAGGAACATTTGCAGCCGGGACGGGGAGTTTCCGGGATATGCCGGAGTGGCCTGGCAGGCCGGGTTCGCGAGCAAGCTCGCTCCTACAGTAGCGTGTGCCGTGGAGGGTGGGATTGCTACGTCGGTTCCGATGACTCACCGGCGTGACCGTGGTCGGTGCGGCAGAGGTCGTGGTTGCCGAGGACTTCGAGGACGCGGCATTCGGTGACGCGGCCGCCGGCGCATTCGTCGACCATGCGGTCGAGTTCGGTCTCGAGTTCGCGCAGCAGGCGGATGCGCCGGCGTACGTCTTCGCGGTGGCGGCGGGCGATGGCGTCGATCTCGGCGCAGGAGCGGTTGCCCTGGGCGGCGAGGTCGATCAGTTCGCGAATCTGCTCGATGGAGAAACCGAACTCGCGGGCGTGGCGGATGAAATGCAGGCGCTGGCAGTCGGCCCGGGAGTAGCGTCGCTGGCCGCCCGCGGTGCGGGCACTCGGCACCAGCAGGCCCTCGTTCTCGTAGTAGCGCAGCGTCTGGACGTGGACGCCAGCCTGGTTCGCGAGCTGGCCGATCGTGAGGGGAAAATCTTCGGACATGGCTGCTTGAACCTACAGTGACTGTAGGTAAGAGAATGTGTCCAATGCATTAGAGAGGCAACCCGGTATGGCCGGCTGCTGCAACGACCAGCCCGCGATGGACAACACGACGCCGGCGTATCGGCGCGTGCTGTGGATCGTGATCGCGCTCAATCTCGGCATGTTCGCCGTGGAGATGTTCGCGGGCATTAAGGGGCAATCGCTTGCGCTGCAGGCGGATGCGCTCGATTTCCTCGGCGACGGACTCACCTACGGGCTGAGCCTGGCGGTGCTTGGCTCGGCCCTGCGCGTCCGGGCGACCGCCGCCCTGATCAAGGGGGTTTCGCTGGCCCTGCTGGCGGCGTGGATTCTGGGCAGCGCCATCTGGCGCGTGGTTTTCGTGGGCGATCCGAGCCCCTTGCTGATGAGTACGGTCGGGGTGCTCGCGCTGGCCATCAACGCCCTCAGCGCGCTGCTGCTGATGGGCTACCGTCATGGCGACGCCAACGTTCGCTCGGTGTGGTTGTGCAGCCGCAACGATGCGATCGGCAACGTCGCGGTCATCGCGGCTGCCGGGCTGGTCGCGGTCACCAGTACCGCGTGGCCCGACCTGCTGGTGGCGGCGGCGATGGCATCGCTGTTCCTGCATTCCTCGACCGGCATTATCCGGCAGGCTCGGGCAGAGTTGCGGCAGGAGGCGGCCGTGGCGGAGACTTGAGTGCAGCAGGCTGAATAGACGCCTCTCAGTGGGTTCTCTCCAGGGCGCGGAGGGCGCCAGGGAGCGCAAATAAAGGAGTAGGCCGGCTTGCGACCGAAGGGAGCCAGCCGGCTCGTCGTCCGGTGATGGCCTGCCGATTATGTTCAATGCGCGAGACATCACCCGCTTCGTCGCGATACGCGAGGATGCCACTCGGGGCGTGATGGATTCATCGTTGGAATAGATTGAAAGCGGTTGCCGGCTGGCTCCCTTTGGTCGCAACCCGGACTACGTCTTATATGACCGGTACGGGGGCAACGCTCTTCTCCCTCTTCGCGCCCCTTGGCGCCCTCTGCGCGTTTGCGAGAACCAAAAACTGCGTGAAAACGGCCACGTGCATCGGAATCAACGAACCGCGTTTCGGATGATCATCGGAGCAGACATGCACCACCACAATCACCACGATCACCACGCGCCACCGAACAACCGGCGGCGGCTGCTGGCGGCGCTGCTGATGACGGGCGGCTTCATGGTGGTCGAGGCGGTCGGGGGCTGGCTGGCCGGGTCGCTGGCGTTGATCGCGGATGCGGCGCATATGCTCACGGATACGGCCTCGCTGCTTTTGGCGTGGCTGGCGTTCCGCGTGACGGATCGGCCTGCCGATCACAAGCGCACGTACGGTTATCACCGCTTCCCGGTGCTCGCCGCGTTCGTGAACGGGCTCGCGCTGCTCGTCATCGTCGGCTGGATCGCGTTCGAGGCGGTTGGCCGGTTGCTGGAACCGACGCCGGTGATGGGCGCGACGATGCTGGCGATCGCGGTCGTCGGGTTGCTGGTGAACGTCATCGCCTTTTTCCTGCTGCACGGCGGCTCGCGCGACAACCTCAACATGCGCGGCGCGGCGGTGCATGTTCTCGGGGATCTGCTCGGATCGGTGGGCGCGATCGTCGCGGCCGGCGTGATCCTGGTCAGCGGCTGGACGCCGATCGATCCAATCCTGTCGCTGCTGGTGGCCCTGCTCGTCCTGCGCTCCGCCTGGTACGTGCTGCGCGAGGCGACCCATGTCCTGCTGGAGGGGACGCCGCCGGGCGTGGATCCACAGGAGATCGAGCGGTTGCTGCCGAGCGCCGTCGAGGGTGTGATCGACGTCCACCACATCCATGCCTGGAGTCTTTCCGGCGAACGGCCGATGATGAGCCTGCACGCCCGTGCCGATGGAACGGTGGCGCACGATACGCTGGTCGCGCGGATCAAGGCAGAGCTGCAGGAGCGTTTCGGCGTGGAACACGTGACGCTGCAGATCGAGTACGGCGAGGGGTGCGTGGATGACCACGACCATGGCGCGGGTCGCGGCGGCGGCGGAGTGGACGAAGGGCCGGCGAAGGGGTGATGCGGGTGCGTGGTTGAAGGCGCCCGGTTGAGCGGGATGGGGAATCCTGTGGGTTGGGGTGCGAACCGTGATTCTTGTGGCGCGGCGATGTCGGGCTGCGGTTCCAGAAGCGGTTTGATCAACCGCAGGTCGGACTTTAGTCCGACACCGGGCTCAGGATTCCACGGACATCGCGCATGCCTGCGGGCTGCAAGCTTGCAACGCTGGCTGCCATGGCGTCCAATCGCGTGCGGGAAATGGAGGAAACAGTCTTGCGGCAACCCGCCAGTTTGGATGACGACATCGCCCGCGCCCTCAAGGAAGACGTTGGCGGCGGCGACCTCAGCGCCGCGGCGATCCCCGCCAACCGGATCGAGCGCGCCACGGTAATCGCGCGGGCGCCCGGCGTGGTCTGCGGCCGGCCGTGGTTCGATGGCGTATTCCATTCGGTCGACCCGGCCGTCGCGATCGAATGGCATGTGGACGAGGGTGCGCCCGTCGCGGCCGAGACGGCGCTGTGTTCGCTGGAAGGCCCGGCACGGGCGCTGTTTACGGCGGAGCGCAGCGCGCTGAACTTCCTGCAGCTGCTGTCCGGCGTCGCGACGGCTACACGCGCCTATGTCGACGCCGTCGCCGGCACGGATACCGCCATCCTCGACACCCGCAAGACACTGCCGGGGCTGCGCCAGGCGCAGAAGTACGCGGTCGCCTGCGGCGGTGGCGTGAACCACCGCATGGGGCTGTTCGACGTGGCGATGCTCAAGGAGAACCACCTGCACGCGGCCGGCGGCATCAAGGCCGCCGTGCAGGCCCTGCGAGCGGCCCATCCCGAGGCCCCGCTGACGGTCGAGGTGGAGACGCTGGAACAGGTGCGCGAGGCGCTCGCGGCCGGTGCCGACCGCCTCCTGCTCGACAATTTCGCCCTCGATGATCTGCGTTCCGCCGTCACGGAGAACGCCGGGCGCGCGTGGCTGGAGGCGTCTGGGGGCATCACGCTGGCGAACGTCCGCCCGGTCGCCGAGACCGGCGTCGACTGTATCTCGATCGGGGCACTGACCAAGGACATCCATGCGCTCGATCTGTCAATGCGTTTCGCCGGCGAGGGTGTGTCCGGAGGCAACGCGCCGACGGGCGGCGGCTGATACGGGGCGCCCGGGGCGTACACTGGATTACGCGTGACCGCTGGAGAGATCATGGCGACGCTGCGCGAGCGGATGGCGGATTTCGGCTTCGAGTCGAACATCGACTACGGGTATCACCTGCGCTGCGTGCTGTCGCAGCCGACCGGGCAGGTCCCGGCCCTGAACGTCGAGGGCGATTCCGGGCGCCGCAAGACGGCCTTCGCCTCCGCGCTGGCCTCGGCGCTGGACTATCCGCAGCGCGTGTACCACGACTTCACCCAGCAGAACGAGCCGCCACCGAAGGTAATCCCGCCGCCGTCGAAAGACGAAGACGGCCGTGAAGAGCCGCCCATCCCGGCCTTCGAGCGCGTCATGAGCGACGCCTGCGCGTTCTCCGAAGGGGAGAAGACGATCCTGATCCTGGACCAGCTCCAGGCGGCGGACTTCCGGGAACACATCCGCATATACGAGTTCCTGACCACGGCCGAGTGGCAGTTCCGCGATGCCACGTTCAGCGCCAATCCGCATAATCTGCTGGTACTGCTGATCTCCGAGGAGTCGCTGTACCACTCGTTGCAGAAGGCGAGCTTCAGCGCCTGGGTGCCGAAGGCCTCGGTCGGCGAGAGCGATTACGAGCCGGTCGACTTCGGCCTCGGCCCCGAAGCGGACGACGTGATGGAGCACCTTGGCGCGCTGTTCCGCGAACTCGGGGTCCAGCCGACGCCCTCCGAGTTCCGCAAGCTGCTGAACGACATCCAGCACAATATCCGCACGCCCGACCAGCTTACGCACTCGATCTACGGCTGGACCGAGGGCATCGACCGCACCCTGCTCCTCGCCGATCGCGTCCAGCAGCGCATCCATGACCTTATGCCGATCATTGAGGAATACGTCGGCATCGAGCATGTCGAACTGCGCAGTCTTTGAGCCAGCGCTTCGGTCCGGCCCCGCCAGGGCGCTATAATCGGCGGCACGCAACCCAAGGAGGCCCCATGTCGCAGACCGAAGAGTACGCCCGCCTGATCGAAGCCTATATTCCCGACGCAAAAGCGAAGGTCGAGGGGGGCGGCGGCAAGTTCGAGGCGACGGTCATCAGCGACGCCTTCGAGGGCAAGAACCTCATCGCGAAGCACCGCCTGGTCTATGCGGCGCTGGACGATCAGATCAAATCGGGCGAAGTCCATGCCGTGTCCATCCGTGCCTACACGACTGCCGAGTGGAGTCAGGCCGGCGGCGAACTCTGATCGCCGTTGCGTCCGCGCGGGCGCCACGGCGCTCGCGCTGCTGCTCCTCGGTGGTTGTGCCACGACCGCACCGCTGCCGGAGGATCCGGCCGACAGCGCCGAGCTGTGCCGCGCCCAGATCGCGCGCGTGGATGCCGCCGTGGGCGCGGCGGACGTGGAAGACGGCGGCTCAAAACGCATCGAGGGGTTCCCCTGGCTGCGCGTGACCCGGCCGCTCGCGTCCTTCGCCGAGGAGGCCGATACCGACCGGCGCTTCGATGCCTGGCTCGAACGGCTTGAGCGGACCGCCGCGAACGCCCGCCGCCACGAACTCGCCAACCTGCCGACCGGCCGCCGCGATGAACTGACCAATGCATGGGCACCGGCGGCCGCCGATGCCGGCCTGCCGACCGGACTCGAAGCGGGGCTGTCCGCCTGCCGGGACAAGCTGAATCGCCAGACGTTCGCCGGAGATGCGGGGCGGGCACGGCTCCGCGAGGCCGCGGTCGCCCCCGACGAATACGCGACGTGGCAGCGCGTCGTCGGCTTCTATCCCATCGCCCGGCTGGTCGCGCGACCGCAGATCGTCGATTACCAGCAAGAACGCGACGCGGTATTCGACAAACCGGCCAGTGAGCCGGTCCGGCAGTACGCGGTCGACAGCGAAGGCCGTGGCGATGCCGTGAAAACGGCGCGCGAAGTCGAGCGCGACGCGCTCGGTATTCCAGCCCCGACCCGCGCGGGGGCCGCACGCCTGTTCGATGCGCATGCGCCCGTGTGGGCGATCGGCACGGCCTCCAACTCCGATCGCCCGGGCGCGATCCGGCTCACCGAGGGCGACCGTCCCGCCGCCGACATCGACCGGCCAGCCGAATACCGCCGCCTGTCGTGGACGCGGTTCGGCGACGAGGTGCTGCTGCAACTCAACTATATGATCTGGTTCCCGGAACGACCGAAGGAAGGCGCCATCGACATGTACGGCGGCCATCTCGATGGCCTGATGTGGCGTGTCACGCTGGGGCCCGACGGCGAACCGCTGGCCTACGACAGTATCCACCCCTGCGGTTGTTATTACACGCTGTTCCCGGCCGACGGCTGGCGCGTCGCCGACATGCCCGGTGACGCCGAACCGGTCGCAAGCCCGGTGCGCGCGCCCGAGTATTCGGCCGATGAGCGGCTCGTGGTGCGGGCGGACAGCGGCACCCATTACCTTTCGGCGATCGAGTCGATCGAACGCCCGGTCGATGACATTACCAGTCTCGCCCCGCTGCCCTTCGGGCAACTGCGTTCGTTGCCCCGGCCGGATGGCGGCAACGCAAGCGCGTTCGCGCCTGACGGCCTGATCCCTTCCAGCGCGCGCCTGGAGCGCTTCTTCTTCTGGCCCTTCGGCGTACCCAGCGCGGGCGCGATGCGCCAGTGGGGCACGCATGCGGTCGCCTTCGTCGGGCGCCGCCATTTCGACGATCCGCGGCTGCTCGAACGCCTGCTGGAACCGGAGTAGCGCCATGCGGACCGGACGCCTCTCGCTCGCCGTCCTCGGTCTGATCGCCCTGCCCCCCGCATTCGCGGACAAGGCATCGGACGGCCTCGAATTCACGCCCGCCGAGATCGCGGAGTGGCCCCGGCGCGAGTTCGACGGCGACGTCGGTTATCGCCTGATCGACGACGATCGACCCGCCGTGGAGGCGATCGCGGAGGATGGCGCCACGGCGCTCTATCACGAGGTCGACATCGACGTCAGCGAGACGCCGTGGCTGGAATGGAGCTGGCGGGTCGATGAACTGCCGCAGGGCGATGCCAGCGAACGCGACAAAGACGGCGATGACTACGGCGCCCGGATCTACGTGGTCCAGGAAGGGTTTTTCGGCAAACTCAGCGCCCGCGCCCTGAACTACGTGTGGTCACGCGAGCTCGAGGCGGGCACGCAATGGCCCAACGCCTTTACCGGACGGGCGCGCATGATCTCCGTCGAGCAGGGTGATGAACGCCGCGGCGAATGGGTCACCTACCGGCGTGATCTGCGCGAGGACTGGCAGACAGCGTTCGACGAGGCGCCGGGCACGATCCACGGGGTCGCGATCATGACCGACAGCGACAATACGGACAGTCGTTCGGTGGCCCGTTACGGCAGGATCCGTTTGCTGTCCGAATAGGCGCGCGTTGCCGTGCAGACGGCTTCCCGGATTCCGTTTCACTTCATCCGGGCTACGATGCGGGAAACAATAACTGGAGGCGTCATGCAGTTCGCGAGTATGCGGGTCGGACAATCGGAACGCTGGGGTGTCGTTGATGGATCGACGGTCTACCTCGCGCCCGCGGATGGCACTGCGCCCGCGAGCCTGCGTGCCCTGATCGAAGCGGGCGCCGATCTGCCGGACACGGCGGACTGGGACCGCATACCGCTGACGGATTGCGAACTGCGCGCCCCGATCCCGGAACCGCGGCGCAACATCATGTGCCTCGGCCTGAACTACGCCGACCACGCGGCCGAGTCGCAGGGTACGACGCCCGACCAGGTCGAACTGCCCCGGTCACCGGTTGTATTCACCAAGGCCACGACCACGGTGACCGGGCCGTACGCGGACATCCCCGTGGATCAACGCGTGACCCGGCGGCTCGACTGGGAGGTCGAGCTGGCCTTCGTCATCGGTCGCGGGGGTCGCTTCATCGCCCGGAGCGAGGCGATGGAACACGTGTTCGGCTACACGATCGTGAACGATCTCTCGGCGCGTGAACGCCAGAAGCACCACAAGCAGTTCTTCCTCGGCAAGAGCATGAACGGCAGCTGCCCCATGGGCCCGTGGATCACCACCGCCGACGAGATCCCCGATCCGCACGCCCTGGCGATCCGCAGCACGGTCAATGGCGGTATCAAGCAGGACTCGAATACGAGCAACCTGATCTTCGACATCCCGCACATCATCGAGGAACTGTCCACCGTGATGACCCTGCTGCCGGGCGACATCATCGCCACCGGCACCCCGGCCGGCGTCGGCTTCGCCCGCACACCGCCCGAATACCTGCACCCCGGCGATGTCGTCGAATGCGAGGTCGAGGGCCTCGGCACGCTGCGTAACACGATCACTTGAGCGAGTGCGCCGGGCCGGACAGGGAACACATCGCGATGAAACAGCCGACCATCATCGCGGGTACCAGGATGCCCGAGTACTACTTCGACGAACGCTGCTACATCGCCGAATGGTGGAACGATCCCGCGGACGCGGACTGCTCGATCGCGCGCACGCGTCGAGCCCGGCGTGACGACGCGCCTGCACCGGCTGTGGGGCGTCACCGAGCGATACTTCCTGCTGCACGGGAGCAGGAAGGTCGAAGTCGGCAAGCGCGAGGCGGCGACGGTCGTACCCGGATCGGTCGTCGTGATCCCCCCGACACCGCGCAGCGCATCACGAACATCGGCGACGAAGATCTCGTGTTCTTCGCGATCTGCACACCGCGTTTTCATCCCGACATCTACGAGACCATCGACAACGCCTGACCGCTGCCGGGCGAACGCGCCGTCATCGCCGCATCTTCGATGTGGAGCCCGTCATGCACCCGCTTGCCCTGGTTGTCCTGGAGAAAGACTTTACGGTCCATCGCCTCGCGCCGGATGCACCGATCCCGTAAGACGTCACCCGGGGCATGACCTGGTGGATCGGGCGAACCTGCGAAGATTTGTCGATCGTCTGCGATGCCGGGGTCCCGGTCCCGGGCGCGCGCAGCAGACCGGGCTGGTCCGCGTTCCGGGTCCCCGGAGGCATTGAGTGCGCGGTGACTGGCGTACCAGTGCCCCCCCGCGCAGTTGCCGGCTGCGCTGAAATCCCGATTCGACCGGAGCCGCTGGGCGCCGGGCAGCAACGCCTTCGCTGAACGTTCTCGAGGCAAGACCGGCCGAGTGGTGCGGCTGGTAACCAAGTCGAGCAACCGCCATCCGGCCTGGCGATTCCAGCGAACCAGAGAAGGGACGAAACGTAGTCGTTTTCCAGGCATTGCGTAACGACACGGCCCTTCGGAATGGACCCGTCCCGGAGCGCGGCTCATATACTGGCCATTACCCCCCGGCGGGAGCGGTGCCGTCCTTGGCCCGCGCCCGTTTACGTCATCGGCAGTCCCCCTAAAAGTTGCCGTTGCCGTAGGTCCGCCAGTACATTACGACCTGATCCATGCCCCTGTGGTACAGAAAGCTCATGAGCGTCTCGACATCGCGGTCCGCCGAAATCCATGCCGCCGGGGCGTCAGGGTCCCAAGGCTGCCATTCCGGCCGACCGTCGCGGACTTCATCCACCAATCCGCTATGCGCGGCTTGCGCAAGTTGGTAGTCTGAAATAAGCGGACAACCGAAATATCCGAATGCAATCCCGATGAGGGTAAACATGACTGCGCCCTCTCGGTCGAATGAACCCTTCATGGACGTAGCTGCTATCGTTGCGCTTGTAAATCCGCCGGCCTGCTGGACAATGCGCCTCCACCATTGAACGTAGCTGAAGTTGCTTTCGAGCATCGGCCGAATGGTCTGATTGAAATCAGCCGGGCTGAAAAAGGTCCGATGCCATTGGCCTTCCCTACCGCCGTGGTTAGGGTCGTGAAGGTCGAAGATATAGCCTTCTCGAAAGCCACCATCAAGATCAGAAACGTCATCCCTGAGTACTACACGTGTGACCCGAAAATTGGCCAACCCCCGGATTCCCGAATACACCTTTTCAATTGTCTTAAACATCCCGGTGGACTCGAGATCGCTGATCAGGCTGCCGGGCGTGAGCCGACGGGGATCGGGTGGGATGTCGACGGGTATCAACTCCCCGCTTGTCTGTTTATACGTATCGTACCCCTCCATGTCATTATCAAAGGATGTAATAACATTCTTTAACTTTGGTCGAAGGTAACCCGTCTCAACGGTCCACGGCGTAGCGCTCACGAGACGAGTTGCAACACCGTCGTCGCGGTAGTAGTCGAAAAACCAAGAGGACAGCCACAACTTCCGGTGCGTGCCTTTCTCCAATCTTACTTTCACCCAAGCTAGATCCCCGCCGTCATTGATTTCGCTCTTCGCCCAGATTGAACACTCGTCCTCGACGCGGATGGTATCCCCATATATGAAATCGTCCGCCTGGGCAGCCCCGGAGGTCAAAAGAAGTCCGAACAGGGCCGCGAGTGCGCCCGTGATGTTTCTTGCATATCTCATCGTGAGTACCTCCCCTTTCGATACTTTACGAGTGCGCGTCCGGTCCACTCGAAGATCGAAGTGCGTCATTAGTTGTGGCGTTTGTGCGGCAACCCGGCCACCTCGCATATCGGCGATGCTCACAGTTCCCATCGCGTGAGCGGTCGGGTAACGCGTGTTCATCAAGCCATGACATCGGGGACACCGGCAACCTGATCGGGGCCGGGACGGGTTTCCGTGGTCACGGCCGAAAACGTGCAAGCGCGTCATGAGTGCCACAAATGAAGTGCGAATGATGCGGAAAAGCGGGAACTGTCGCGAAAAGCGCGCATTAAATAGCGCAATAATCGTCGCTTTGATCGTAATCGTTGCAAGATCGGCGTATTTAGCACAATTTATACTGTTCGGTATAAATTCAAGCACGCACGGTGGAATCGCGCCACAATTACACCGCTTGCTCCCCAATGGTCGGTGTGCGTGTGCGGTCACGAGCAGTTCGCCCTTGCCTCGCGACCACGCTGCACGCGGACACGAGGGCGGCGATTCGATGGACCAGCAATGTCCGCTCACTGCATGTTCGCGAATCGGCAAGTCGGCTTTGCAGGCATGGAGAACGTCGCATGACACGCGCTGTTGGAACGGAACTGTATGAGGCCTTCGTGGCGGTTGCGGAGCTGTCCGGATTCACCCGTGCAGCCGAGCGACTGCATCGGAGCCAAAACACGGTGAGCCACCAGGTTCGAAAACTGGAGGCAGCGCTCGACTGCACGCTCTTTCGCAGAACCAGCCGACGCGTCGAGTTGACCGCCGCGGGCCAGGCGCTACTGCCGTGCGCGCGCTCGATCCTGCGCCTGCACGAACGCGCCGGCCACCTGGCCTGGGGTGCCAAGGACGAGGGCGTGCGAATCGGTCTGCCCGACCGCTGCGTCGATCTCGTCGTGCCTCAGCTGGTCGATACGGCCGAGTCACTGACCCAGCGCGCACCGATCATCCATTGCGGGCGCAGTCCAACCCTGTGTGAGTGGTTCCTGAATAATGATCTCGACATCGTGCTCAGTACCCAGAAACCCGAGCAGGCCATCGGGTACCCCGTGATCACGGAACGACTGGTCTGGGCGAACCGCGTGGCGTTCGACGCGCACGACGAACGAGTGCTCCCGCTGATCCTCGGCCCGGAGGATTGCCCGCATCGGGCGCTGGCGGTCGCGGCGCTGACGGAGACGGGAATCCCGTTCGAGGTCGTCCATACCGCCATCACCGAGGGCCAGTTGAAGCGAGCGGCCGCGCTCGGTCGCGGCCTCACCGTGCTGCCGGCGGACCTGGTCGGGCCGGAGTTGGTCGAAGTCGGTGCCGTAGCGCAACTGCCGGAGATCCCGCCGCCGCCGCTCGACCTGTACTTCAGCGAATCGATCGTCGAGCGGCGCGGCTCGGCCTTCGCGGAGCGGATCCTTGTTTCCGTTGTCGAGGGGTTCGGGAATGCGGGTTACGGCGAGGCGGTGAGGGACGATCGACGTGCGTCGGTGCCGGGGAGCACGCGAAGCTGAGAACGCGACATCATCGCCACCGGCACCCCGGCCGGCGTCGGCTTCGCCCGCACACCGCCGGAATACCTGCACCCCGGCGATGTCGTCGAATGTCACATCGAAAACCTCGGCTCAATACGCAACACGATCCGCGAGTAGCACAACCCATGCAGGAGCGAGCTTGCTCGCGAACCGCCCCGAGGATCGATCACGTCCTCACTCGGACACGAGCTCCCGATCGGCCACGATCACGCCATTGTTATCCGCATAGACCCAGTCGCCCGGCTCTACCGTCACGCCCCCGAACGTCACCGGGACATCGCGATCACCAATACCGCGCTTCTCGGTTTTCACCGGTACCGAGCCGATCGCCTGGATACCCAGTTCGGTCTCGGCCAGTTCGTCCACGTCACGCACGCAGCCAAAAATCACCAGGCCGGCCCAGCCGTTTTTCGCCACCTGCGCCGCCACCTGATCGCCCAGCAACGCGCGGCGCATCGAACCACCGCCGTCCACGACGATCACGCGCCCCTCACCGGGCGAGGCAGCGAGTTCCTTGACGACCGAGTTGTCCTCGAAACACTTCACGGTCACCGCCGCCCCACCGAAGGCATCGATGCCACCAAAGTTCGCCAGCATCGGCTCCAGCACACGCACGTGCTCGGGGTATGCGTCGCAGAGATCGGGGGTCGAGATCGTATCGGTCATGTGTGGCCTCCATTCAGGCGTCAGGGGCTTACGAGTGTCGGGCTGGAAGCCCGACCTACGGAGTTCTCCAATCAGGGACTGCCTCGCCGCCGCACCCGTGATCCAGGTGTCAGGGCGTATTGCTGCCTTCATTCAGCCGGTGGGCGCGCGGTTCACTCATCGCGATCATCATCGCCATCTCCGGCCATATCGCTCAGTTCGAGATGCAGCGCCTGCACCGAGATCCGGATCTCCTGGATCGACAGGGCCAGCGACAGCATCATCAACACGAGACTCGCACCGAAGGTGTACTGCGCTGCCGTCAGCAGGCCACCGAACAGCAGGAACATGCACAGCACACACAGCAGCAGACTCGCCGCCCCGGCCACCTGCATGTTCCGGATCAGCAATACGCGCCGCCGGAGGTTGGCGATCTGGCGCCAGATGATCCGATCCGGGCGTTCGACGTATTTCGCGTGCAGTTCCCGGATCAGTGATGCCAGCCCGAGAAACCGGTTCGTGTACGCCAGCAGCAAGAGGGAAATCGCGGGGAACAGGAGCGAAGGTGTGGCGAGTGTCAGATCCATCAGTTACGGAACCATGATCCAGCAGCGGGGAGATCGGGCCGATCGCCGAGATCGGCGTCATTATACGGCAAGCGGGCGAATGCCTCGTGGTCCGTCATCAGCGCGGCAGTAAGGTCCGGAACGCCCGATTGATCGCCTGCAGGCGTTCGGCATCGCCGCCCCGGTCGGGGTGATGGCGCATGGCGAGGCGTCGGTATTGGCGGCGGACGCTCGCCTCGTCGAACGGTTCGGTGAGTTCCAGTGTCGCCAGCGCGTGCGCGCGTTGCTCGCGGCGGCGCACCTGGGCGTCGAAGCCCTTGAGCATGCGCGTCACGTCGGCGGCATCCGTGCTGTCGAGGTTATTCAGATCGAGATAGTACGCGCGCAGGCCGTCGCGTGAGCCGACGGCAGGCTCCCCAGAGCGATAGGCCAGCAGGCGAATACACATCGGATCGATCTCGATATCGCCGGTCCCGCTCTGGCGCAGTCGGTCGCGCAACCGATACAGGGCGTGGAACAACAGGAAATGACGGCGGAACAGCCCGAGGCCGCTGATCCGGCGCTCCGGATTCCATCCGCTGTCCGGTTGTGCGCGCAGGCGCTGCAGGAAAGTCTGCTCATCAAGCCCCTCGGGGTGATCCGCAAGGATCCGCTCGACAATCGGTTCCAGGGTGTCGGCGTTCATCGCTCGGTCAGCCGTTCCAGGCGTGTCTGTTACAGACGCGCCCGTCCGGCCCAGTCGAGCGCGAACTGACGGGCTACCCGGCCGCTGCGGGAACCGCGGGCCAGCGCCCACTGCAGGGCGGCCTCGCGGGCGGTCTCGTCGAACTCCAGATCGCCGTCCAGGCGCTGCAGCCAGGCCTCGACGATGCCGAGGTAATCGTCCTGGCGAAACGCATGGAACGAGAGCCAGAGGCCGAAGCGTTCGGACAGGGACACCTTTTCCTCGACCGCCTCGCCTGGATGGATCTCGCCGTCGACTGCCCGGGTATCGCGGTTGTCTTCCATGAACTCGGGCATGAGGTGGCGGCGGTTGGAGGTGGCGTAGACGACGACGTTGTCCGGCGCGCCGGCGACGGAGCCTTCCAGGATCGCCTTGAGTGCGCGATAGCCGGCGTCGTCGGCATCGAACGCGAGGTCATCGGCGAACACGATAAAGCGCTCGTTGCGCTCGGCGAGCGGCTCGACGATGTCGGGCAGGTCGACGAGATCGGTGGCATCGACCTGGATCAGGCGCAGGCCGTCGTTTACGTACTCGCGCAACAGCGCCTTGACGAGGGAGGATTTGCCGGTCCCGCGCGCACCCCACAGCAGCGCATTGTTGCTCGGCAGGCCGCGCAGGAACTGGCGGGTATTGCGGTCGAGTTCGGCCTTCTGGTCGTCGATGCCCTGCAAGTCGTCGAGGCCTACCGTGGCCGGATGGCGCACGGGCTGGAAACCGCCCCCGCGCTGCCCCGTACGGCGCCAGCGCCATGCGACGGCGTTACCCTTCGGTGTCGCGGGTGGCGGCTGCGGTGGCAACACCTGCTCTATGCGCCCCATCAGTTCGTCGGCGCGATCGAGGATACGGTGCAGGCGGTCGGTATTGAAGATCACTCGGCGTCTCCTTTGCGTTATGACAGTGTAGCCGCGCTGTCATCCGTGTCCCAACGATGTCACGATGGCCGGTCACGCCCGCAGGGGGCACCAGGAGCCTTTGATGACCGCCACGCCGACGTTTGCCGATCTCGGCCCCAGTGTGGTGCTCGATGCGGTCGAGTCGCTCGGTTTCCTCTGTGACGGCCGGCTGCTGCAGCTCAACAGCTTCGAGAACCGCGTGTATCAGGTCGGGATCGAGGACGATACGCCGGTGATCGCGAAGTTCTACCGGCACGGGCGCTGGTCGGACGAGCAGATCGCGGAGGAACACGCATTCGCCGCCGAGTGCGCGGACCACGACCTCCCCGTGATCGCACCGCTGGCGCGCGATGGCCTGACGCTGCACCGCCACGCCGGCTTCCGCTTCACGCTGTTCCCGCGTTACGGCGGGCATGCCCCGCCCCTCGACGACCCGGCGGCCCACCGGGTGATCGGCCGTCTGCTCGGGCGGCTGCACAACGTGAGCGCGACCGGCCGCTTTTTCGAGCGCCCCCGGATCGACGTGGAGCATTTCGGGCGCCGGCCCAGCCGGGCGGTGTTGGACGGCGATCTGCTGCCGGTGTTCCTGCAGGAGGCGTACGCCACACTGGTCGACGATCTGCTCGAGCGCGTCGAGACCATGCTCGAGCAGGTGCCGTTCACGCCGCTGCGCCTGCATGGCGATTTCCACCCCGGGAACGTGATCTGGCGCGACGACCGCGCCGCCATCGTCGACCTCGACGATGCGCGCACCGGACCCGCCATCCAGGACCTGTGGATGTTCCTGCCCGGCGAGCGCGAGGAGCGCGAGGCAGCGCTGGGTGCGTTGCTGAGCGGGTACACCTCATTCCGGGATTTCGACCCCGTGGAGCTGGCGCTGATCGAGCCGCTGCGCACGTTGCGCCTGATCCACTACGCCGGCTGGATCGCGACCCGCGCCAACGAGCCGGCCTTCTGCCAGGCATTCCCGTGGCTGCTGCAGCCGCGCTGGTGGGAGGATCACGTGCTCACCCTGAGGGAACAGCTTGGCGCACTCGATGAACCCCCGATCGCTTGGCAGCCGTAGCGGCCGGCTTACCAACCCGAACAGGCGTGAAGCCTCAATCAACGACCAGGCGCGAACGATCAGAACGAGTCGGGGCAGGTGCGGGCGGACTCCGTCTCCCCGCGGCCGCCGATACTCCGGTCCGTACCCCGGCGGCGAGGCGGCCGCAAGCCGGGCCCCGATCCCGGCGCTTCAGTCCATCTCCACCCAGGCCGGGACCCAGCGGCGGGCGTCGCGCAGCTCCTCGTGGTGTCGGCGCCAGTCGGGATCGAGCCGGGCCAGCAGCGCCCAGAATTGCCGGGAATGGTTTAGATGGCGCGTGTGGGCGAGTTCATGGAGCATGACGTGCTCGACCAGCCGCCATGGCAGGAACAGCAGGCGGAAATTGAGGCTGATGGTGCCGCGCCCCGAGCAGCTCGCCCAGCGTGTGCGCTGGCCGCGCACGGTGGTGCGCTCGAACCGCAGGTTATTGTTTTCGGCCAAATCCCCCAGCCGCGGCACGAGGGCGCGTTTGGTCTCCGTCTTGAGCCAGGCCTCCAGCCGCGCACGCGCCTCCGCCGCATCGGCGATCCCCTCGAGCCGCAGGTGGTCGCCGGCATCGACGGTGCGTCGCCGATCCGCCGCCATGGTCTGCACCGGCAGGCTGCGATCGAGGGCGCGCAGTTCGAGCTGCTCCGGCAGGGCCGAAACATCCGCCGGTGCCCGCGCGGCGGCCTCGGCGGCGACCCGATTGCGTGCATGCCGGATCCAGCTACGCTTGTCGAGCACGAACCGGTTGACCACCTCACTGGGCGTCCCCTCGGGGACGACGACCACGACGCCCCGACGGGCGGTTACGTCGATACGCAGCCGGCGCGCCCGGCGCGAGGTGCGGATCTGGATGTCGCCTTCGGGCATGCAATGGTCCGGTGCTGAAGCCGTTCCGATCATACCGCAACAGCCGGGACGATTCGCGCGGGCACGACAGTGCGCTACCCTGCCCACCCCGGCGGTCCCGGCACGGCAGTGATCGAGGACCTGGTATCAACGCCGTAAGGAGGCATTAATGGCTACCGTCAAACTGCAGGGCAACCCGATCCATACCAGCGGCGATCTGCCGCCAAAAGGCAGCAAGGCACCGGATTTCCGTCTGATCGACCGCGAACTCAATGAGCGCTCACTGGCCGATTACACCGGCAAGCGCAAAGTCCTGAACATCGTGCCAAGCCTGGACACGCCGGTCTGCGCCGCCCAGGCACGACGATTCAACGAGGAGGCCGCCGGCCTCGACAATACCCAGGTGCTGGTGATCTCGGCGGATCTGCCGTTCGCGCAGAACCGTTTCTGCGAGACCGAGAGCATCGACAATCTCGACACGCTCTCGATCGTGCGCTCCACGGACTTCGGCGAGGCCTATGGCATCGCCCTGACGGAGGGCCCGCTGGCCGGCATCTGCGCGCGCGCGGTCATCGTGCTCGACGAAAATGACGTCGTGCAGTACACGCAGCTGGTGCCCGAGATCGCCGAGGAGCCGGATTATGAGGCGGCCCTGAAGGCGATCGGTTAGCCCCTGACCGCGGTCAACGTCGCACGCTCTCCTCCACCCGGCGCACCGGCAAGGGCAGGACTATGACTGCCTCGGGCGCGACGCCGTTGCCGGGATCGGCATGCGCTCGAGCTCGCCACCGCCCCAGAGCCTGTGCAGCGTTGAACGCAGGGCCTGCGGGTCACCGGTCGTCCAGAAGCGCTCGGTGCCCGCGTTCCGGGACGGCGCGGCCAGCCCACCCGAAATGACACGGCGCTGGAGTTCGCGCGCGACCGCGCTACCGGTATCGATGACGGCGACCTCCGGGCCGACGATCGCCTCGATCTCGGGTCGCAGAAACGGGAAGTGCGTGCAGCCGAGCACGATCACGTCGGCCCCGCGCTCGATCAGGGGCAGCACCGCGTCGGTCACCAGTTGCCGTCGATGAGCGGAATCACCGCTCTCGACCGCGGCCACCAGTTCCGGAGCCGGTCGCGTGATGACCTCGAGACCGGCGCCGTAACGTTCGAGGAGTGCCGAGAAACGGGCGCTTGCGAGTGTCCCGCCGGTCCCGAGGACGCCGATGATGCCGCCCCGGGTCGCCGCGGCCGCCGGTTTCACGGCCGGTTCCATGGCGATCACGGGGAGACCGGACTCGGCGCGCAGCCAATCGGCCGCCGCGGCCGTCGCCGTGTTGCAGGCGACGACAACGGCTTTGGCGCCCACCCCCATGAGCTCGGTCGTAAGCACCCTTGCCCGCTCGCGCACACAGGAGACATCGCGCTCGCCCCAGGGCAACCAGGCATGATCCGCGCAATAGATCAGATTCTCGGCCGGCTGCCGCGCACGCACCGCCCGTAAAACGGAGAGGCCGCCGAAGCCGGAATCGAAGACGCCGATGGGTGCGGGATTGTCCATGCGCGCATTTGACCGCCCTGGCCGGCCACCTGCAAGCTCGGACTCCACGCCATCGGGACTCCAGATCGCGCAGGTTTGAGTCCGTGACCCGCTCTACACAAGGACGAAAAGATGACCCGGCAAGCACGCCGTACCGCGCTCACGCTGATCGCATTACCGTTGCTGATCGGGGCCTGCAATCGGGGTCCGGGCCCGCAGTCGATGGAACTGACCGCGAGCGCCTATACGCTGCGCGCCTCGGAGACGAAGGATTACGCGCCCGGCATCGCGGCCTGGGGCGATAAACTGGAACCCGGCATGAAGGCGATCGCCGTCTCCCGCGACCTCATCGATGAGGGCCTCGGGCACATGACCGAGGTCCGGATCGAGGGGCTCGAAGGCACGTACATCGTGCGCGACAAGATGAACAAACGCTGGGAGAAGAAGATCGATATCTTCATGGGAATGGACGTCGAGCGCGCACGCGAGTGGGGCAAGCGGACCGTGACCATCCATTGGACCAATCCCCCGGAAGAGTGATACCGCCCCGCCGCCACCCGAGACCATGAAACGGCACGCCGGCCATTCGCGCGAATTCCCCCTGTAGGAGCGAGCTTGCTCGCGATCGTACCCGCACGACCCGTCGGTGTTGCAGAAGCGATGCCGCGGTCAGAAGGTTGTGACTCCCACCGAGACCCGTTTCGCGCAGGATCACTATGAGCCCGTAGAACTTCCCGACTTACTACCCCGAACACTCCGTGGCTCTGCGTGCATCCGAATCTCAACTGCGTGAAGTCGTGAGGCTTCGATGGGGCTTTGCGACGCCCCGGTTCCCGGGGGGGGGGCTTGCGGGAAGATCGCGAGCAAGCTCGCTCCTGCAGGTCCGGGCTTTGCAGCATCACGTTGCCGATCGCCGGTACGCAGACGCGGCGATGCGCGCGATGCGCATCGCCGCGTGTGTCACGCGTCGTGGTACAGCCGGTTCCCGCTCTCGCGGAAGGCCTCGGCCATTTCGGCCTTGCCCTCCGCCGCCGCCGTGTCGACGTCCTCGCCGCGGGCTGCCGCATATTCGCGCAGCTGCTGGGTGATCTCCATGGAGCAGAACTTCGGCCCGCACATGGAGCAGAAGTGCGCCGTCTTGGCGCCTTCCTGCGGCAGGGTGGCGTCGTGGTATTCGCGCGCCCGTTCGGGATCGAGGCCGAGGTTGAACTGGTCTTCCCAGCGGAACTCGAAGCGCGCCTTGGACAGTGCGTTGTCACGGATCTGGGCGGCCGGGTGGCCCTTGGCCAGATCGGCGGCGTGCGCCGCGATGCGATAGGCGATCAGCCCTTCCCGCACGTCATCCCGGTTCGGCAGGCCGAGATGTTCCTTGGGCGTGACGTAGCAGAGCATGGCGCAGCCATACCAGCCGATCTGGGCGGCGCCGATGGCCGAGGTGATGTGGTCGTAGCCGGGCGCGATGTCCGTGGTCAGCGGGCCCAGCGTGTAGAACGGCGCCTCCATGCAGTCGGCCAGCTCGCGGTCCATATTCTCCTTGATGAGCTGCATGGGGATGTGGCCGGGTCCCTCGATCATGACCTGGACATCGTGCTCCCAGGCGATCTTCGTCAACTCGCCCAGCGTCTCGAGTTCGGCGAACTGGGCCCGGTCATTGGCGTCCGCGATCGAGCCGGGGCGCAGGCCGTCGCCCAGCGAGAACGAGACATCGTAGGCCTGCATGATCGCGCAGATCTCGGCGAAGCGCGTGTAGAGGAAGCTCTCGGTGTGGTGCGCCAGGCACCACTTCGCCATGATCGAGCCGCCGCGCGAGACGATGCCGGTCACCCGGTTGGCGGTGAGGGGAATGTGCGCAAGGCGCACGCCCGCGTGGATGGTGAAGTAATCCACGCCCTGCTCTGCCTGCTCGATCAGGGTGTCGCGGAAGACCTCCCAGGTCAGATCCTCCGGGCGGCCATCGACCTTCTCCAGTGCCTGGTAGATCGGCACCGTGCCGACCGGCACCGGGGCGTTGCGCAGAATCCACTCGCGCGTCTCGTGGATGTTCTTGCCGGTCGACAGATCCATGATCGTGTCACCGCCCCAGCGGGCCGACCAGACCATTTTCTCGACCTCTTCGGCGATCGAGGAGGTTACCGCCGAGTTGCCGATGTTGGCGTTCACCTTGGTGCGGAAATTGCGCCCGATGATCATCGGCTCGAGTTCGGGGTGATTGATATTGGCCGGGATGATCGCGCGGCCGCGGGCGACCTCATCGCGCACGAACTCCGGCGTGATCTGCTCCGGCGGTTCGGCGCCGAAGGCCTCGCCGGGATGGCGGGCGAGCAGGTCGAGGTCGGTCACATCTTCGCGCAGGGCGTTCTCCCGCAGCGCGATATATTCCATCTCGGGGGTGACGATCCCCCGCCGCGCGTAATGCATCTGGCTGACATTGGCACCGATCCGCGCCCGCCGCGGTTTCGGCACATGCGGAAAACGCACATCGGCGGTTTTCGGATCCCTCGCCCGTTCACGCCCATGCGATGAACTCAAATCCGCCAGGATCTGCGTATCCCCACGCTCTTCGATCCAGGGCGTTCGGATTGGCGAGAGGCCGGCGATCAGGTCGATCCGCGCCTCGCTGTCGGTATAGGGGCCGGAGGTGTCGTAGACGGGCAGTGGCGGGTTGTTCCGCATGCCTTCGCTGGTGGCCGTTGGGCTCAGCTCGATCTCACGCAGCGGCACCCGAAGGTCCGGGCGTGACCCCGAGACGTGGATCTTGCGGGAAGCGGGGAAAGGTCGTGTCACTTCCGCCGACAGGCGCTCCGCGGCGCTGGCGACATCGGATGGGCTCGCACTCATGGTTCCTCCTGGGAAATAGCGGACCGGCGGAGGAACCGGAGCATGGACGCAGTCCACGAGACCCCGATTGCCGGACCTTCCCTCCGCCGGTGGGCACGCGCCACGTGCCGCCGGATCAGGTTCGAGGGGACTCTCTCAACCCGCAGCCGCGGGTACCCCCAGGTCCGATGGGATCAAGCTAACCCAGGCAGGGTCCTGGCACAACCGCGAATCCCGACGCAGGCGTCGCCGGGAGGCGGACCCGCAGCCTGTGCACGCCGGGCCACTGCGGGACCCGGCGCCGCCAACCCTCGACTACGCCTCGAGCGCTTTCTCGGCCTCATGCGTACGAGCCACGATCAGATAGACGCCCGGCAGCACGAACAGCGTGAAGAGCGTACCGATCGTCATGCCGCTGGCGATCACGAGGCCCATGTTGAAGCGTGCGCCGGCCCCCGCGCCGGTCGCGAGGATCAGCGGGATCACCGCGAACACCAGCGCCGCGGTCGTCATCAGCACCGGCCGCAGCCGGATCGCGGAGGCATGCTCGATGGCCGTGCGCTTGTCATAGCCCTCGCGCTGCAACTGGTTGGCGAATTGCACGATCAGGATGCCGTGCTTGGAGATCACGCCGATCAGGGTCACCAGCCCGACCTGCGTATAGATGTTGACCGAGGCGTCCCAGGGCACGACCGGGATCCCGCCGAGCATGACGAAGATCAGCGCCCCCGACACCGCCATCGGCACGGTCACGAGGATGATCAACGGATCGCGGAAGCTCTCGAACTGCGCGGCAAGCACGAGGAAGATGACGGCAATCGCGATGAAGAAGGTCAGCAGCAGCGCGCTACCCTCCTCCACGAACTGCCGCGACTGCCCGGAGTAGTCGACGCTGTAGCCCTGCGGCAGGGTTTCCTCGGCGGCCTGCTGCAGGAAGCCGATCGCCTCGCCCAGTGAGACCCCCGGCCGCGGAACGCCCTCGATGGTCGCGGAGTTCAGCTGCTGGAATCGCCTGAGTTCCTGCGGCTGGACCTTGCGCTCCAGTGAGACCAGCGAGGACAGCGGGACCAGTTCGCCGTTCTCAGCGCGGATGTGGTAATCCTCGAGTTGATCCGGATTCAGGCGCTCCATGCGCGTGACCTGCGGCGTGACCTTGTAACTCCGGCCCTGGATACTGAAGCGGTTGACGAAGCCACCGCTCAGCATCGAGCTGAGTTCCTGGCCGATCTCGGCCATGGTGATACCCAGGTCGCCGGCCTTCTCGCGATCGACATTGACCGACACACGCGGCTTGTCATATTTCATGTCCGACTGTGCGAACACGAACAGGCCCGACTCCTGCGCCTGCGCAAGCAGGTCCTCGGAGACCTCGTAGAGCTGGCGCTCCGGATCGGTCGTCCCGATCACGAACTGGACCGGCAGGCCGCCACTCGACCCCGGCAGGACTGGCGGTTCGAAGGCGACCGAATCCATGCCGGGGATCTTGCCGACCTTCGCCTGGAGTTCGTCCGCCAGCTGACTCGATGTCTGCTCGCGCTCACTCCACGGCACGAACGCGAAACCGGTCATCGCCGTATTCGATTTCGGTGGACCGCCGAACGTGATGCCGTTGAACTGGAACGTGCGCGCAACACTGTCCATTTCCTGGCCGATCTCGCTGATCCTCTCGGTGAAGCGCGTGGTCTGGTCGAGTGAGGCGCTCGGCGCCCCATTGGACTGCACGAGCACGAAGCCCTGGTCCTCGTCCGGCGCCAGCTGGGATTTCGACTCGACGTACAGGAACCCGCAGCTGATCAGCACGATCGTGCCGAACACCAGGATCACCGGCAGCGTATTCAGCGCCCCGTGGAGGCGCCGCTCGTACCACTTCTGGAAACGATCGAAGGTGCGATCGAGAAATGCCTCCAGCCGCCCCTGTTCGCTGCCGTCGCCATGCCCGCGAAGCACCTTCGAACACAGCATGGGCGAGAGCGTCAGTGCGACGATGCCGGAGATGATCACCGCCCCGGCCAGCGAGAAGGCGAACTCCGAGAACAGGGTACCCGTCAGGCCGCCGACAAAGCCGATCGGCGCGAACACCGCGAGCAGGGTGATCGTCATGGCGATAATCGGCCCACCGAGCTCGCGTGTTCCGCGGATGGCCGCCGTGAACGGATCCATTCCCTCCTCGACGTGTCGGTGGATATTCTCCACCACGATGATCGCGTCATCGACCACCAGACCGATCGCCAGCACCATCGCCAGCAGGGTCAACAGATTGATGGAGTATCCGAGCACCAGCATCACGAACGCGGCACCGATAATGGACAGCGGCACCGCCACCACCGGGATCAGCACACTGCGCATCGACCCGAGGAATGCGAAGATCACGACGATCACGATCAGGACCGCTTCGATCAGCGTCTTGACGACCTCGTCGATCGATTCCTGGACCGCCTCGGTCGCGTCATAGGGGATGCGGGTCTCGAGTCCCGTCGGGAGCTGGGATTCGATCTCCGCGAACGCCTCGCGAACACCGGCGGCGACATCGAGCACGTTCGCCCCCGGGGCGGGATCGATGCCGATGAAGGTCGCGGGCGTGCCGTTGAAATTGACCGCCGTGTCGTAACTCTCCGCGCCGAGCTCGACATCGGCGATATCGCCGATGCGCACCGTCCCCGCGTCACTGCGTTTGATGACGAGATCACGGAATTCCTCGGCGGAGCTGATATCGGTCGCGGCCGTGAGGTCGAGGCTGATCATCTGGCCGCGCGTCGAACCGACCGCGGCCTGGTAATTGTTGTCCTGCAGAACCTGCCGCACCTGGGCGCCGGTCACGCCCAGTGAAGCCATCTTGTCGGGCTGCAGCCAGATGCGCATGGCGAACGTACGCGCACCGATGATGTTCGCCTTCTGGACGCCGTCGACGGTGTTGAGTTTCGGCTGGACGACCCGAACGAGGTAGTCGGTGATCTCGTTGTTCTGCAGGACGTCCGAGAAGAAACTCATGTACATCACGGACGTGGAATCGCCGACCTGCAGATCGAGGGTCGGGGCTTCCGCGGATTCGGGCAGTTCACCGCGGACCTTGTTTACCTTCGAGGTGATCTGCGTCAGGGCGTCATACGGGTTGTAGTTGAGATCCAGGTTGGCCGTGATGATCGAAACGCCCTGGACACTCGTCGACTCGATGTAGTCGATGCCTTCGGCGCTGGCGATCTCGGTCTCCAGCGGTGTGGTGATGAATCCCTTGACCAGATCCGCGTTGGCACCGGTGTAGACGGTCTCGATGGTGACCGAGGCGCTCTGCGCCTCAGGGTATTCGCGCACCGTCAGGCCAAGATACGCCCGAATACCGACCAGTACGATCAGCAGACTGATGACAGTCGCGAGAACCGGTCGACGGATGAATATGTCGGTAAAGTACATGCAGTTGACCTCGACCGGGTACGCTAGCTGTTGCCGACCTCGGGGGACGGATCGTTGGTCGGCTCGATCGAGTTGTCGATCTCGACCCGGGAACCGTTGCGCAGTTTGAGCTGACCGCTCGTGACCACGGTCTGGCCCTCTTCCACGCCTTCGAGGATCTGTACCTGATCGCCCCGCGTCTCGCCGGTGCGCACGAATTTGCGCTCGACCGTCTTCACCGTCTCGCCCTCGTCGTTCTCGCTCTCGTTGACGAGGAACACCGAGTCGCCGTATGGGTTATAGGTGATCGCCGTCTGCGGCAGCGTGATCACGTCGGACTGCTCCTCGAGGCGCACCGAGGTCCGCACGAACATCCCCGGGCGCAGCAGGCCATCGGGATTGTCGACGCGGCCGCGGACCGCGACGCTGCGCGTAGAACGCTCGACCTTCGGGCTGATCGCCCGGATCACGCCGGTGAACTCGCGTTCCGGAAACGCTTCAGCGCTAGCGGTTACCGATTGCCCGGATTCGATCCGGGCGAGCTCCTGCTGCGGCACCGTGAAATCGACCTCGATCGGATCCAGCGTCTGCAGGGTCGCGATCATCACGCCGACGTCGATGTACTGACCCTGCTCGATCTGGAGGATACCGAGCCGTCCAGTGAAGGGCGCACGGATGGTTTTCTTGTCGAGCGCCGCCTGTACGCCGTCGACCCTTGCGCGCGCCTGCTCGAGTCCGCTCTCCGCTCGATCGACATCGGACTCGGAGTTCACGTTCTGGGTCCGTAGCCGCCGCTGGCGTTCGAGCTCGATCTCGGCCAGGCGGGCCTCGGCGCGCGCTCCGCGGAGATCGGCCTGCAGACCCTCGGAATCGAGTTCGACCAGCACATCACCGGCTTCGACCGACGCACCATCGTCGACCTCCACCGCCGTGACCCGGCCCGTGGTTTCCGAGGTGATATCCACGCCCCGAACAGCGCTGGTGGAACCCACAGCCGTGAGCTCCGGTCGCCAGGTATCGGCGACGGCTTCGGTCGCGCTGATCGTCTGCACGGGGGCCGACCGCTGCGACATCGCCTGTTCGGTCTGGTAGTCGACATACGCTTTGAAACCGAACACGCCGCCGAAGACGATCACGCACCCCAGCAGGGTCAAGAACATGCGCATTTTCATTCGTTATCCCCTTCCCCGTCGCACCCGTTTTCGCGCGGGCGCAGACCGTCAAACAGGACGCGGCCGACCAGGGCCGCGTAGCGCTCCGGGTCGTCGACGAAATCGACGCCCGGTAGGTGTTTCAGTACATGCTGCGACTGAAACATGAACACGTTGCAGGCGATCAGCATGGACGCCGCGAGTGCCGGCGGCACATCGCCCGTGACCTCGCCGCGGGCCTGCCCCTGCTCCAGCACCGTAACGATACGGCCGAAGGCCTGATCGAAGACCTCGGTAGCGAGCGCCTGCCCCCGGCATGGGCCGCTATCGAGGATCTCGCGCAGGATCAGATGGGAGTAATCCGACTGCGCCGCCATGGTCGCAAGGTCTTCGCGCACGAACTCGGAAAGCCGTTGCCCGAAATCGCGCCGTTCGCCCTCGAACGCGTCGATCGATGTCTCGAACCGGCCACACGCGTCACGCATAACCGCGAGATACAGCGCATCCTTGCTGCCGAAGTGGTGGAACACGTTCGCCTTACTCGTGCCCGCACGCACGGCGATGGATTTCATCGACACGGCATCGAAGCCCGACTCGGCGAACAGATCCGTCGCGGCGCGGAGTATCTCGTCCCGGCCAGCGGACTGGTTTTGCGGCGACTGCGGCAAGTGGCTATACTCCGGCTGACCGACCGATCGGTCAGCAAAGCAGTTTACGCCGCTGCCCCTGACAACGCAAAATCGCCAACGCCCGGACGGATCGGTGCCGCCCCAAGGACCGCGCCTTGTCGGGCTCCGGCAAAGACCGTATCCTCAGCCGGCCAGGGGAGATGGGGAGAGAAACATGGACGAGATGAATTTCGAGCGCGCACGGTACAACATGATCGAACAGCAGATCCGGCCCTGGTCGGTGCTCGATCCGCATGTCCTGCGTACGCTGAGCGCGGTCCCCCGCGAGCGATTCGTCCCGCCGGATTACCGGCGTCTCGCCTACTCCGATACACGCGTACCGATTGGCCACGGTCACACCATGATGCCACCGGTCGTCGAGGGGCGCCTGCTGCAGGCGCTCGAACTGAGCGGCGACGAAAACGTGCTGGAGATCGGCACCGGCAGCGGTTTCGTCACGGCCTGCCTGGCCGGGATGGTGCATGCCGTCGAGTCCGTCGATATCCATGGCGAGTTCACCGCATCCGCCCGCGAGCGCCTGCGCGAACTGGATATCGACAACGTCAACCTGACCACGGGCGATGCCGCCGCCGGCTGGAACGGCGGCCACCGCTTCGACGCCATCGCCCTCACCGGCGCCGTGCCGGCGGTGCCGGACGCGTATCGCCAGGCCCTTGCACCTGGCGGGCGCCTGTTCGCGATCATCGGCGATGGCAGCGAGCCGGTCATGGAAGCGATACAGGTTACCCGAGTGGGTGACGAAGAGTGGTCGGTGGAGAGCCTGTTCGAGACGTGGATCGCGCCGCTGGAAAACACCAGTCGGCCACGCCGTTTCGAGTTCTGAAGATCACTGCCGCCGGGAGCCTTGCGCGTCAGCATGACCCCATCCAGAGCGTTCCGGCGGGCGCGTGCCCGCCCAGGCAATGGCCCCGTATCGACCGTCGTCCGGCCGGTGGGTTCCACTCCGGCGGCCAGCCCATGATGGGACCACGCAGACGCGCAACCACGCGCCGGACCGCCTCACGGAGAACCGTATCGATGTTTTTTGATCGCCCCCTGCGAACCACCGCCTGTGCGGTCGCACTGAGCCTGTTGCCGACCGCGACGCTGCAGGCGGCGGATCTGGTCTCCATCTACGAGCTGGCACTGCGCAACGACCCGACGTTCGCGGCCGCCGAATCCGAATACGAGGCCGAACTGGAGGCCCGCCCGCAGGCGCGCGCCGCGCTGCTGCCACAGATCAACGCCTCGGCCTCGTATTCCGACAATACCCAGGAAACCGAGCCGAGCGAGCGCGATTACACCCGTGAGCAATACCAGATCGAACTGCGCCAGCCGTTGTTCGACTGGGCGGCCTTCGCCGGGATAGACCGTGCCGATGCGCGCATCGGACGCGCCGAAGCGAATCTGGCATCGGCCCAGCAGGATCTGATCCTGCGTGTATCCGAGGCCTATTTCGACGTGCTGAGCGCACGTGACGGCGTACGCTTCGCCAAGGCGGAAAAGGAAGCGATCGAGCGCCAGCTCGAGCAGGCACAGCAGCGTTTCGAAGTGGGCCTGATCCCGATCACCGACGTGAAATCCGCACAGGCCAGTTACGATCTGGCGGTCTCACGGGAGATCGAGGCGGAGAACGCACTCCAGAACGCGCGCGAGGCGCTGCGTACGGTCATCGATCGCCCGCCGGGCCGGCTGGAGGTCGTCTCGGACGATCTGCCCCTGACGCGCCCGGAACCGAACGACGTCGAGGCGTGGGTCGAACGCGCCCTCGAGCAGAACCCGGAATTCCTGGCTGCCCGGGCCGACTCCGAGGTCGCCCGCCAGGATATCCAGCAGGCACGCGCGGGCCATTATCCTGAAGTCGATCTGTACGCCCGGCGTAGCGACTCCGATTCCTCCGATAGCGGCATTGGTTCGCAGGGATCATCTTTGGACTCGACTACCGACTCGATCGGCGTGGAGCTGAGCTGGAACCTGTTCGCCGGCGGTGCGACCAGTTCGCAGACCGACCAGTCCCGCTCGCTTTTCCAGGCGGCACAATCGCGCATGGTCGAGGCGCGCCGCGGGGCGAGTCAGAGCACGCGGGACGCGTTCCGCGGCCTATCCGCGGCAATCAGCCAGGTCAGTGCGCTGGATCAGGCGGTGGAATCGAACGAGGCGGCGGTCGAGGCCGAGCGCGCCGGCTTCCGGGTCGGGACGCGCACGGCGGTCGATGTCCTCTCGGCGCTGCGCGATCTCTACGGCGCCCAGCGCGATTATGCCGACGCACGGTACAATTACATCGTCAATCGCCTGCGGCTGAAGCAGGCCGCGGGCACGCTGACGGTCGATGATGTGCGGGCCGTGAATGCCTGGCTCCAGGAGGCGGAGCGAGGCAACGACGAAGACTGATCCAGCCACCACCGGACGACGAGCGACGCCATGACGCGCCCCATGCTCCTCGATGCCGACGACTCGGTAGTGCTGATCGTCGACATGCAGAATCGTCTCGGGGCCTCCATGCCCGCGGAAGCCTGGGCCTCGACCCGGGCCACCGCCGTGCTGCTGGTGCGTGCCGCCGGCGAACTCGATCTGCCGGTCCTCGTCACGCGCCAACACCCCAAAGGTCTGGGCGACACGGTCCCGGAACTCGCCGCGGTCCTGCCCGATTCCAGCGTAACGGTCGACAAGACGTCGTTTTCCTCGGCCGACGCCGAGGGCGTTCGTGACGCCCTGGCGATGACGGGGCGGAATCAGGTCGTCGTCTGCGGCATGGAGGCCCATGTCTGCGTCCTGCAGACGGCCGTTGGCCTTGATGCGCTGGGCTTTACGCCGTTCGTGGTCGCCGATGGCGTCTGCTCCCGTTCGCCGGCCCATCGCGACAACGCCCTCGAGCGGCTGGGCCGTGGCGGCATCGCCGTCACCAACCCCGAATCCTGCCTGTTCGAGTGGCTTCGTGATGCACGCCATGAACATTTCCGGGCCGTTACCTCCCTGATCCGGTGAGCACCCGGCGAACCCGCAATCCCCGCAAGCCACACCACGCCAGCGGTGCGGCCCTGGCGCTGCCGCGCTGGTGGCCGAGCTGGCTGGGTGTGGGCCTGCTTTGGCTGATCGGCCATCTGCCGCTGCGGATTCAGCGGCCGATAGGCCGGGGCATCGGTCTCATGCTGTATGCGCTCTCCCGTGAGCGTCGACGAATCACCCGCATCAATTTCCGTCTGTGTTTCCCGGAACTCGATGACCGGGCGCGCGAACGCCTGGTACGGGCGCATTTCGCGCTGCTCGGTGAGAGCGTTTTCGAGATGGCCTACGGCTGGTGGGGGCCGGCCCGCCGACTGCGGCGCCTCGGTAGCATCACCGGGCGGGAACACCTGGACGCCGCGCTCGCGCGCGGGCGGGGCGTCATCCTGCTGCAGGGCCATTTCCTCACCACGGACATCGCCGGCCAGATCCTCGGCATGGAGATCCCGTTCACGGCCACCTATGCGCCGCCCAAGAATCCGGTCATCCGCGCCATGACCGAACGCGTGCGGGGGCGTTTTATCGAACGCCAGATCCACCACGCCGAGGTCCGGACGATTCTGCGCGCGCTGGCCGACAACGAGATCGTCTGGCACGGCCCCGACCAGGTAGCCAAGCACGGCAGCGGGATCCAGGCCCGATTCTTCGGCCAGCCGGCCCAGACCAACACGGCGACCGCGAAACTGGCCCGGATCAGTGGCGCCGCCGTGGTGCCTTATCACCCGATACGACGGGCGGATGGCACCTATGAACTGCGGCTGGAGCCGCCGCTGGCGGAATTCCCCGGCCAGGATATCGAGGCGGCGACGCAGCGGGTCAATGACACGATTGAGGCCCAGGTCCGCGCCGCGCCGGAGCAGTACCTGTGGTCGCACCGCCGCTTCAAGCCGGCCCGCAAAGGCGACCCGAGCCCGTATCGGTGAGCCGCCCCCCGCTCCGCTACCGCCTGGCGAGCCTCGGGCTCGCGCTGCCGCTGGCCGGCTATACGCTGGTGCGGACCGCTCGCGACGGCGGCTGCGCGTATCTGCGCGGGCGCTACGGCTATACCGGCAGCCGCACCGACCGCGCCGTCTGGGTGCACTGCGCATCCGTGGGGGAAGTGGCGGCCGCGGCACCGCTGCTGCGCGAACTGGACGACCACGGCATCGGCCCGCTGGTGGTGTCGACGGCCACGCCGACAGGCCAACAGCGGGCACGCGCCCAGGCCCCCTCAGGGGCCACGCTCGTCTACCTCCCGCTGGATCGCCCCGCCCCCGTACGCCGTTTCCTCGAACGTACACGCCCGCGGGCCGCACTGATTCTCGAGACCGAACTCTGGCCCTGGTTGTTCGGCGCGCTCGAGGACCGGGCGATCCCGATCGTGCTGGTTAACGGCCGCCTGTCGCCGCGCACACTCGAGGCGCCCGCCTGGTGGCGCCGGACCGCCGCCTGGTGTCTGCAGCGCGTAAGCCAGGTGCTGGCGCGCTCGGACACGGATCGCGACCGTTTCCGGCAACTCGGCGTCGAGCCAGACCGGCTGGAGGTCGTCGGCAACCTGAAATTCGCGGCGCCGGGCGGCGCTCCGGTAAGCGCCATCGAACCGGGCCTTCCGTTCGTGCTCGCGGCATCCACTCATGACGATGAGGAACGCCAGCTCGCACGCGCCTGGGCGAGCGCGGGCTCGCGTGAACATCTGCTGGTGATCGCGCCACGGCATCCGGAACGGGGCGCGGACATCGCATCGGCGCTGAGCGCCGAGGGTTTCGAGGTGCGGCGCCGGAGCCAGGGCGAGCCGGCAGGGGCACCGGGGTCGATCTATCTCGCCGACACGCTGGGCGAACTGACGGGGCTGATCGCCGGGGCCGAAGTGGTCATCATGGGCGGTTCGCTGATCCCGCGGGGCGGCCAGAACGTACTCGAGCCCGCGCGCGCCGGTAGGGCGATCGTGACCGGGCCGCACATGTTCAACTTCACCGACGAAACGGAGCGGCTCGAGGCGGCGGGCGCCCTGCTGCGCCGCGGCGATGCGGCGGAGGTGATCAAGACGGTCTCCGGGCTGCTGGCAGCGCCGGACGAGGCGCAGCGCATGGGCGCAGCCGGAAAGGAGCTGATGGAACGCGAAGCGGATATGGGCGAGCGCTATCGGCAGGCTCTGCTCAAGGCCGTGCCGGGATTGTCCGATCCGGGAAGCGGTGCGGCTCAGGCGGGCCACGGGTAATCCAGACCGCGATCGCGAGCAAAGCCTGTTATCGCCCCGAGAGTGGAATCCCACAGCACGGCGACGCGGTGCGGCCATTATTCACGCCGCCGACCGATACCCCGCCAAAAGCCGCTGCCACTCCCCCTCGCCGAAGGCGAAGTCCGGATCGCCCGCCCGCAGCTTGCCCAGCGAGCGGTAGAGGCGCGCCAGGTTGCCATGACTCCAGCGCCCCCGCGGCCTCAGCCGCAGACGGGCGCGGTCGAAATCGATCAGATAGACATTCCCGGCTTCATCGAGCAGCACGTTGTGCGCATTCAGGTCGGCGTGATCGACGGCGAGCGCGTGGAACCGGGCGATCGTGAAACCGATCTGTGGCCAGGTGGCCGCATCCAGCGGCCCATGCCGCAGGGCCTCGGCCAGCGTGCGGGTACCCGGGAGATACTCTGTCACCAGGTCACCGCGATACAGGGGCGAAAGACCCGCGGTCGGCGCGATGCGGGCGGCGATCGGCGGTGGCACCGGCATCCCGCCGGCATACAGGCGCGTGAGCAGCGCGAGTTCACGCCAGGGCCGGCTGTTGCGCAGCCCCGTACGCAGGTAGAGGTCGTCGCTCAGGTGCCGGATGAGACCGCCCCGGCGATAGTGGCGCAGGACCAGCCGGCGGCCATCGGCCTCGAACAGGACCGTGGCGCCACGCCCGGCGGTCCCACTGGCGCCGGTATGCCCCGCCGCGGCCAGCGCCGCCGGATCGAACCAGGCGTCATCGGGGCGCGGGCCATTGTCCGGCCAGACGACGAACGTACCGGCGCGGACCTCCAGCCGCAGATTGCAGCTCTGCGCTCCCTCGTCGTCGTTCACCAACGGTTCTCCCGGCTCGGGCCAGCGATTCGTATCGACGGTTCGTTCATGGCCCGCGAGTCTGCGGCAGGCGTGGCCGCGATGCGACCCCTCGTAATGTTCCGCGGGGCGCGGACTTTCACCATGACCGCCGATGGCCGAGAATCGGCGTCCTTCACCCCGATGGTCGACTGCCGATGGAAACACCGCCTGCAAGCCTGTGTCTGCTGCGCCTGTCCGCGCTCGGCGACGTGACCCATGCCGTGCCGGTGGTACGCGCCCTGCAGAAGGTTTGGCCCGAAACGCGCCTGACGTGGATTATCGGCCGGCTCGAGGCCGAGCTTGTCGGTGACCTGCCGGGCGTCGAGTTCATCGTCTTCGACAAGGGCCGCGGCTTCGCGGCCTACCGCGATCTGTACCGCCAACTGCGTGGCCGCCGCTTCGATGTGCTGCTGCAGATGCAGGTCGCGCTGCGCGCGAACGTCGCGGGCCGGCTCGTGCGCGCGCCGCTGCGGATCGGTTTCGACCGCGCCCGTTCGCGGGATGGCCATGGCCTGTTCATCAACCGGCGCATCGACGGGAACCCGCGCGCACACGTGCTCGACGGCTTCTTCGATTTCCTCCGTGCGCTGGGGATCGAGGAGCGCGAACTGCGCTGGGATATCCCCGTACCGCAGGACGCGGCGGCCTTCGCCCGGAGACATTTACCGGACGGCGAGCGCTACCTTGCGATCAACGCCTGCACCAGCGCGCGCGTGAACAACTGGCGCAACTGGTCAGCGGAGCGCTACGCGGCGGTGGCCGATCACGCCGCGCAGGCACACGGCATGCGCACGGTCCTGACCGGCGGCCCCGCCCCGGCGGAACGCGCGATGGCCGATGCGATCGCGGCCCAGGCGCGGCATCCGGTGGTCGATCTCGCAGGCGCGACCCGGCCGAAGGAACTGCTGGCGGTCCTGGGGCGCGCGGACGTCGCGATCGCGCCGGATACGGGACCACTGCATATCGCGGCGGCGGCCGGCACACCGGTCATCGGGCTGTACGCCACCTCGAACCCCTGGCGGACGGGCCCGTATCGCTGGCGCGAGTGGGTCGTCGACCGCTACCCGGAGGCATTGGCCGCGGAAACGGGGGTACGCCCGGAAGACACGCGCTGGGGGCGCCGCGTGCGCGACCCCGTGGCGATGCAGCGGATCAGCGTCGATGACGTCACGCACCGCCTCGATGCGCTCCTGGCCGGAGATTAGACGCCTTCAAGCCCGTAGTCCCGGAACCTACGCCGGAACTCATCGGCGATCTCCGGCACGTTGCGCCAGCGCGTGATCAGCGTGCGCACGTCGCGGCGCGCATAACGCCGGAACACGACCGACCAGGGCGGATGGCGGACGGTCACGTCGAGATCGATCAGCACCGGCCGACCCTGATGGATCATGAAGTTCTCGGGCCGGTTGTCACCGTGGGTGATGCGCGCACGGTGCAGGCGCGCATAGATATCCACGATCGCCCGGATCAGACGGGTACGCTCATCCGGGTCGATGCCCGGGGCCGTCAGGCAGGTGCGTGCGTCCTGGCCAGGCACCCACTCCGAGATCAGCCAGGAACGACCGCGGAACGGGCCGTGGCGGGCATCGACATATGCGATCGCGCTCGCGGTCGGCACACCGAACGCCTCGACGGTATGGGCCGCGTACCAGCCGCGTGCCGCCCGGCTCGGCAGGAAGGCGCGCTTGAAGGCCTTGATGGGCGTCTTGGCGTGGCTTTGCTTGATGACCACGTCGCGCCCGTCGATGCAGCCATGCACGACCCGCGAACGGGCGTTGTCCTTGAGTACCGTGACCGCGTCCGAGTGCGTGAACGCGAGCGGATCGGCGAGCACCGAGCGCAATGCCGGTGAGTCGTAGTCCAGCACGAGCTCGCCGCGGAGTCGCCCCCCCTGGGAGCGGGCCGGACCGACCGGGCGCTCGCCCTTGAGATAGAACATCGGTTATCCATACTCCGTCGTTCAGTGCTCTGCAGCGGCTGCCGCCGCAGCCCATTCCGCGACGGGTTACGAGCCGGGGGCGGACCGGTCGCCCACGATCCGGGCGATCAGATCGGTGGTCGAGTACCCCGCGGCATAATCCACGACGCGCACCTCGCCCCCGTAGGCAGTCACGGCGTCATAACCGGCGATCGACTCGGGCTGATAATCCCCGCCCTTGGCCAGCACATCAGGGCGCACGCGGGCAATCAGATCCGCCGGCGTGTCCTCGGAGAAGGGCGCGACGAGGTCGACACAGTCGAGCGCCACCAGCATCGCCATGCGATCGGCGAGTGGCGTCACCGGCCGCTCCGGCCCCTTGAGCCGGGCGACCGAGGCATCATCATTGACCGCGACGACCAGCCGGTCGCCGAGCGCGCGCATCGCGCGCAGCGACTCCAGGTGACCGACGTGGAGCAGATCGAAACAGCCGTTGGTCATGACCACCCGCTCGCCGCGCCCGCGGGCCGCCTCGACCTCGGCAACCAGCCCGGCCACATCAACGATGCGCCGGTCGCCCGGGCGGTCCACGGTCTCGACGGCGTGACGCAGTTCGTCCCAGGTGACCTGGCTCGCGCCGAGCCGTGACACCACGATCGCCGCGGCGTGATTCGCCAGCCGCACGGCATCCGCCAGCGCCACGCCCGCGGCATTGGCCGCCGCGATGACGCCGATCACCGTGTCGCCGGCACCGGTGACGTCGAATACCTCGAGCCGATGCGCCGGTATATGCAGACCGCGTTCCTCGCGCCCGATCAGGCTCAGCCCTTCCTCGCTGCGCGTCACGAGCATGGCTTCGAGCCCCAGGTGCTCCACGAGTTCCCGCGCGCGCGCTTCCAGCGTCTCGACATCGGCGCAGGGCCCTACGACGCGCTCGAACTCGCCACGATTCGGCGTGATCAGGTGGGCGCCACGGTAGCGCTCGAAATCGTCGCCCTTGGGATCGACCAGCACCCGACAGCCGGCGCTTCGGGCAATGGCGATGACGTCACCGACGGCCGGCCCCAGCGTGCCTTTGGCGTAATCGGAGATCACCACGACATCGGCTTCGCCGGCACGCGCACGCACACGCTCGAGCAGCGGCGCGTGATCGACGGAGGTGAAGCCATCCTCGATATCGAGCCGCATCAGATGCTGATTGCGACTGAGCACCCGCATCTTCGTGATCGTCGGCGAGCCGGACACGGTCACCAGATCGTGCGCGACGCCGGCGGATTCCAGCCCGGTGCGCAGGACATCCGCCGCCTCGTCGGCCCCGACCATCCCGATCAGCGTCGCCCGCGAACCCAGTGTCGCCACGTTCAGAGCGACGTTCGCCGCACCGCCCGGCAACGCCCGGAAGTCGTTGACGTCCACCACCGGCACCGGCGCCTCGGGCGAGATCCGCTTCGTCCCGCCGGCCCAGTATCGGTCCAGCATTACATCACCGACGAGCAGGACGCGCGCAGCGGCCAGGGATTGTTGCTCGGGAATCATTGGAGGCGGTTCACTCGCATGGATAGCGGTTTGTCGAATCGGTGGACGGGGTCATGAACCACAGATGGACACAGATGAACACAGATGATTCTCTGTGCGGGAAATACGGCAAATCGACAATTCAGATGCTTCGTCCCGATTCAGTGAGTGCTCTCGCGCACCGCACTCGAATCCCTGTTCCTTATCTGTGTTCATCTGTGTCCATCTGTGTCCATCTGTGGTTCAAAAATTTCACCCTCAATCGAACGTATACCCCAATCGCTCGATATCGGGCGCGTAGTGCCGGGCGACCAGTTCGCGGGATTCGTCGTCATAGTATCGGCGGTAGTCGTCGCGGTCGACCGCGCGGCGTTCGTGCGGTAACTGGATGCGCGCGATGCCGATGCGGTCGCAGGCGGTGTCGAAGTCGGTCTGGAGGTTCTCGTAGCGGCCGATGAAATCGACGATGGTATTGCCGTGCAGATCGACGATGTAGTCCGACTGCAGTTCGCGCGAGATGTCGAGCATGTAGTCGTACGGCCGCTCGGGGTCGAACTTGCGCCGGAGGAATTCCGGGAACGTCTTCACGCCCTCCAGCACGTGCGGCTTCTCGCGCCCGATGTGATGCCAGGAACTGACCTGCAGGTCCCAGGGATTGCGCACGAAGACGAACTTGAAGAAGCCCCGGAAGACCTCCTCTGGCAGCATCTCCTTCGCCGCCACCGCCTTGGCATGGCGCGGGAATTTCACCCCGAGGCGATGCCGCGGGCGTGTCATCTGACTCATGAGGCTCGCGAGCAGGATCGCCGGCGCATAGCGCCCGGACCAGCGATACGGCCGCAATGCGGCGCGCACGCTCGTGCCACCGGTCTTGGCGATGTGCACGAACAGGAAACCGCGGGTGTGTGAAATCAGCATGATTCGTCCCGGCCGGTGGCGGTCAGCAGTTCCAGATAGCGGGCGGCGCTGCGTTCCAGTGTGTATTCGGCCGCTGCCGCACGCAGTGTGCCCGCATCCGGTGGTGTATGCAGTGTGGCCAGTATCGCCCGCGCGAGCGCGGCGTCGTCACCTACCGGCACCAGCGGTGCGACGCGTCCACCGTCAAGAATCTCGCGCGGGCCGCTGCGGCAATCCGTCGACACGACCGATGCCCCCAGATGCAGCGCCTCGGTCAGCGCGTTCGGCGAACCCTCCCAGGCCGACGACAACACGAACAGATCCGCATGTGCCATCCATGCGTAGACGTTGTCGACAAAGCCTGGCAGATCGATCGCATCCGCGATCCAGAGTTCGGCCGCGAGCCGCAGGAGCGCAGCCCGATCCTCGCCGTCACCGAGTATGACCAGCCGCACGGGCCGCTCGGCCAGCACGCGGGCGAACGCCCGCAGGAGCGTCGGGAAGTCCTTCTGCCGGGTCAGGCGACCAACCGCGAGGATCACCGGGCGATCCCGATTGCGCAGCCACGGATGATCGGGACAGGTGTCCGCCCCATCCGCGCGGCCAGGCATGATGACCGGATTCGCGATGACATGAACCCGCTTCGGGTCGACGCCCGCGGTGGCGACGACGTCGTCGGCCACGCCACGCGAAACCGCGACGATGGCATCCGCCAGCGGATACAGGCGCCGGATGGGGCGGTACCGCAACCAGCGTCGCAACGCGCTCCGGGCGGCGAGCGACGCGGACAGCGTATTGCCGATACGCAGCACGATGCGCGTCGACACACCGGCGCGACGGCGCGCGCGCAACGCGGCCCGCCCGGCCCGGTCCTTCGCGGCCAGCAGCGCCGCGGGCCGCACACGCCGCAGGTAGTCCGCCAACGCCGGTACGGCGAGCCATGCGTGTTTCGTACCCAGCTTAACGACATTCGCCCCGGCTGGTAGCGCCTGGTAGTGGCCGCCTTGCGTTTTCAGGACCACGACGTCCACCTCATACCCGGCATCGAGAAAACCGCGTACGAGATTATTCATCATCCGCTCGACACCGCCATCGCCGGAGTACGACAGGAACACGGCCAGGCGACTGCCTTGTGCGGGCTGGCTCATCGTCGAGGGAAGCTCCTGATCAGGGAATAGGGCAACGGGATAGCGGCGGCATCATCGCAGTGGCCGAGGCCGTGCAGCGGGTCCCGGTCTGCATGACCCAGGCCACCCCGCGCCCGATGATAATGGATCGGGCCATGAGCGACTATGCCGGCGCGGTTCCCGCCAATGGTAGGATCACGGCGTCGCGTGCCGGGGCACACGTTCCCCATGTACGTCGCAGCAGACCAGGAACCACGGCGGTTGCCGCCCCTTGCTTCGCGCTCACGGAACACCATCCATGCCGAATCGACGCATCGCCCTGATCGCAAGCCGGTTCCGCGACGGCGGCGTCGAGCGCTGGATGACCCGTCTGGCGGACGGTCTCGTGCAGGCAGGGCGGGCATGCGATCTCGTAATCGGTGAAAGTGCATCCGGCGCACGATTACCACCAGGCGCCAGCGTCTGGACTCCCATGGCTGGCGAGTCCGTGCAGCGTTTGCTGCACCGGTATCTCGACACCCAAGGCGGCGCCTCCGTGCTGATGCCATTCCGCACCACGGATTTCTCTGCCGTGATCCGCGTCGCGCGGCGACGGCACGCCCGCCCTGCGGTCTTTCTGGCCACTGGGACCTTCATCCGGGAACGGATCGAGGGACAATCCCGCCTTGCACCGCGGTACTGGAAGGCACGCTGGCGTCTGTACCGCGACTGGCCACGAGCGGATGGTCTGCTGGCGGTATCGCCCGAGGTGGCGGAGGACTGGCGGGG
>Ga0207714_1000139_pt1 | contig 46970 bp, 46 predicted proteins | sample PonA232FremontCA_2_FD_187270 | JGI IMG/M metagenome (GOLD analysis project Ga0207714, IMG submission 187270) | Marine sediment microbial community from Fremont, CA, USA - Pond A23 Sediment 2 (SPAdes) | ecosystem: Environmental > Aquatic > Marine > Unclassified | place: USA: Fremont, California... | reverse complement strand
GCTGGGGTAGTCGACGGTCCCCCAGGTGGCGACCGAGGAGTCCAGCCAGACGTCGAAGACGTCGCCGACGCGGGTGTAGGTCGTCCCGTCCTCGGTGATGGTGAGGTCGTCGACGGTCCCCTTGTGGAGGTCGACGGTCTCCGGGTCGATGTCCTGGTCGGCGCGCTCGGCGAGTTCCTCGCGGTCGCCGACGACGATGACTTCGTCCATGTCACCGTCCCAGCCGTCGGCGGCGTCGCCGCCTCCGTCCGCGGACGAGGCCGCGCTGGGCGTCCAGATCGGGATCGGGATCCCCCAGTACCGCTGCCGGGAGACGTTCCAGTCGGGGGCGTCCTCGACGAAGTCACGGAAGCGGTTGTCACGGGCCCACTCCGGATGCCACCGGGCGTCCTCGATGGTCGCCAGCAGCTCGTCTTTGATGTCGGTGATCGTGATGAACCACTGGTCGGTGACGACCCGGACGATGTCCGTGTCACAGCGCCAGCACTGTCCCTCGCGGACGTTCGTCCGGTCGTGTGCGAGCAGGTGTCCCTTCGCGTCGAGGTCGTCGATGATGTCGTCGTTGGCATCGCGAACGAACGAGCCGGCGTACTTGCCGGCGTCACCGGTGTACCGGCCGTCGCTACCGACGGGGCAGAACACCTCCAGCCCGAGTTCCTGGCCGCGCTCGAAGTCCTCCTCGCCGTGACCCGGTGCGGAGTGGACGAGCCCGGTCCGGTCGGCCTCGACGTAGTCGGCGGTGTAGACCTGCCCCGATCCCTCGCCCTGGGGGTGGTCGGGGACCTCCTCGGCCAGCGGGTGGTCGTACGCCCAGCCGACCATCTCCTCGCCGGATAGCTCCTCGACGACCTCGTAGTCCTCGTAGCGACCCTCCTTCAGTACGTCCTCGACGACGGCTTCGGCGACGTAGAGGCGGTCCGTCTGGCCGTCCTTCTCCGCGTCGACGCCGACGTAGGTGAGGTCACCGTCGACGGCAACGAAGGTGTTGGCGACGATGGTCCAGGGCGTGGTGGTCCAGATGACCAGACTTCCCTCCCGGTCGGCGAGGGGAAACCGGACGTAGATGGAGGGCTTGCCGACGTCGTGGTACTCGACCTCGTTGTTGGCGATGGCGGTCTCGCACCGGGGACACTGGTTGATCGACCGCTTGCCCTGCTCGACGAGGCCGCGCTCGTGGGCCTGGGAGAATCCCCACCAGGCCGCCTCCATGTACTCCGGGGTGACGGTCCGGTAGGGGTCATCCCAGTCCATCCAGACGCCGAAGTCCTGGAAGTCCGCCTGCAGCCCCTCGAGTTGCTCCTGGGCGAAGGCCTTGCACTCCTCGATGAACGCCTCCTCGCCGAACTCCTCGATGTCCTTCTTGTTCTCGAAGCCCAGTTGCTCCTCCACTTTGGTCTCGATGGGCAGGCCGTGCATGTCGTAGCCCGGCCGGTCGGCGACGTCGTACCCCTGCATCCGGTGATACCGGATGTAGAGGTCCTTGAGCACCTTGTTCCAGGTGGTGCCCATGTGGGCCGCACCGGAGGTGTAGGGGGGGCCGTCGACGAAGAAGAAGTCCTCGCCGTCGCTGCGGTGCTCGACGGTCCGCTCGTAGGCGTCGACGGCGTCCCACCGGTCGAACACCCGCGGTTCGACCGCGTCGGGGTCGTACTGGTCGTCTACCGGGGCGAACCGGTCGCGCTCGCTCCCGTCCCCGGCGGACGCGTCGTCGTGGCTCATGTCCCACCGATCCGTCGCCGCGGTTATAGGCGCCTCGGTCCTGTGGGACCGGTTCAAACGCCGGCGCCCGGTGGGGCCGCCGTGGTCGCGGACGACCCACTATGCGAGCGCGTGAGTAGCGGCGGGGTCGAGCGACCGTCCTGCTGGACGCGCGTGTGCTCGCGGCGGCGCGGGCCGAAAACAGATATACCGGGGGTGGTCTAGACCCACACGATGCTGCTGGTGCTGTGTGTCGACCTCGACGACGACCTCGGCCGCAAGACCGGGGTCGACACGCCCGTCGTCGGGCGCGACGCGGTCCGGGACGCGGCGGTCGACCTCGCCACGGCCGACCCCGAGGACAGCGACGTCAACGTCATGTTCGAGGGGATCCACCTCGCGGAGGAGGTCGAAGACAGCGTCGAGGTCGCCGCCGTCACCGGGCTCGAGGGCAGCGAGGTCGCCGCCACCCGGAAGGTCGGCGAGGAGGTCGACCGCGTGCTCGCGGGCCTGGAGACCGGCGAGGACATCCGCGCGCTCGTGGTGACCGACGGCGCCCAGGACGAGTCGGTCATCCCCGTCATCCGCTCGCGGGTCGCCATCGACGGCGTCCGCCGGGTCGTCGTCCGCCAGGCCCAGGACCTGGAGTCGATGTACTACACCATCAAGCAGGTGCTCGACGACCCCGAAACCCGGGGGACGATCCTCGTTCCACTCGGGATCCTGCTGCTCATCTACCCGCTGACGGTGCTGGCGAACGCGCTGGGCTTCCCGGGGACGGTCTTCGGGGTCACCTCCGGCCTGCTCGGGCTGTACGTGCTGGGTCGCGCGTTCGGCGTCGAGGAGGCGCTGGACACCGCCGTCGCCCGCGCCCGGAAGGCACTGTTTACCGGCCGGGTGACGATCATCACCTACGTGGTTGCTGCCGCCTTGCTGGTCATCGGCGGGGTCAGCGGCGTCCAGGCGCTCGAACGGGTCCAGCTCGCCCACAGCACTCCCCTCGGCGTGCTCGATGTGGTGGCCGCGCTTGTCGACGGCGCCGTCCCGTGGTTCGCGGCCGCCGGGGTCACGAGCAGCCTCGGGCAGGTCACCGACGAGTACCTGGCCGGCCAGTTCCGGTGGCGGTATCTCAACGCCCCCTTCTACGTGCTCGCCATCGCCGCCGTGTTGCACGGCCTGAGCGCGTACTTCCTGGGGGCGGTCACCCTCCAGTATCTCGCCATCGCGCTGACCGGCGGGACGCTTCTCGGGCTCGTGAGTACGCTCTCCTTCGCGGTGGCGGAGTCGCGCTCGGAGCGCCGGACCGAGGCGGCCTGAACTTCTGATGGCGTGGTTTTCGGGTGTGAGTTCGAACCGCGAGGACTCGAACAGCACGTTAGGGGCCGCCTGACCTGGACAGTCAACCCGGGCGCACGCTGTCGCGGCTCCGGCCGCGACGACACCGTGCGAGGTCCTCGGGAACAGAGTGACCGGGGGCTCGGAAGGGGAACGAGGCGAGCCTTCCGGTGGATGAGCGAACGAGGGGGTCCCGCGACCGAGTGAGCGAATCGGTTGGGGGGGTGTGTGGTCTGCGTTGCGCGAACGGAGTGAGCGCAACGAGAACGCGAGTAGCGCGGAGCTTCGCTCCGCGGACCGTGCGAGCGGGCCATGCGCGGCGCGAAGCGCCGCGATTCGGGGCGGTGAAACCACCCCGCTGCCCGTGAGCAGACACCGCAGGCAACCAGCGGGAGGCAAGGAGCGCAGCAAGAGTCACGCGAGGCGAAGCCGAGCGTGACGTCGGGAGACGAGCAGCGCGAGTCTCTCGGTACCCGGGAGTCGAGACACTCGGGGCTTTCGTGCTGTTTTCAGCAGTGAGCACGAGCACGTCCAGCCCTGGCACTCGCGCGACCACAACGGCTTTGTCAGTCGCTCCGTTGGCCCCGGTGAGGGCACGTAGCTCAGTCCGGACCAGAGCGTCGGACTTCTAATCCGACGGTCGAGGGTTCAAATCCCTCCGTGCCCGTGACGCCGCCGAGCGCCAGCGAGGCGTGCGGAACGAACCACGCGAGGATTTGAACTACGCGAGACGAACGGAGTGAGTCTCGCAATCGAGTTCAAATCCCTCCGTGCCCGCTTCTGCGACGAGCGGACGCGAGGAGCGACACTTTTTGCGGCGTCGGGTGTCGGGTTCGCCTTCGGCGCACACCGCACCCTCCTTGCAAAACGTGGGGAAAAGGCCGCTCGCGGTGAACCGCGCTCGCTTCGTCGCCGGACTACGTCCGGCTGCAGGAGGGACCTTCGGTCCCTCCCCGTTCGCGCGGATGCTCGTTGTGCCTGTCCGCTATCTCAAAGAGCGAGGCTGAGACCACGGCCGGATCGCCTCCCGCCTCATCTACCGCGGCGACTACGACCCCACCGCACTCAGCTACTCCTCCGCGAGCCCGAGTCGCTGTGCGGTCGGGAGTTCCCACCCGAGGACCAGCGCGGCGACGCGGGTCCCGACCACGACGCCCGCACAGGCCGCAGCCGCGGCGCCGCCCGCGAGGCCGGCGCCGTCCGCGAGGACGTACGCGCTCGCGCCGAGCACCGCGCAGCTGGCGTAGAAGTCGTCGAGCAGGATGAAGGGCGCCCGGTCCAGCAGGATGTCCGCGAGGGCGCCCCCGCCGACGGCGTTGACCGTCGCAACCACGACGACGCCGACCCACGAGACCCCGGTCTGGGTGGCGACGATGGCGCCCGAGGTGGTGAAGGCCGCGAGCCCGACCGCGTCGGCCAGCAGCGTCACCCGGAGTTCGTCCGGGGCGTCCCGGGTGGCCGTCAGGGCGAGCGCCAGGCAGACTCCGAGCAGGCCGAGGCCGAGTTCGACCGGCGCCTGGAGCACGAGCGGCACGCGGTCGACGAGCAGGTCCCGGGTGGTCCCCCCGGCGAAGGCCGTGGCGAGGCCGACCACGGCGACCCCGAAGATGTCGAAGTGCTCGCGGACCGCCTTGGCCGCGCCCACGAGTGCGAACGCCACGAGTCCGACGGTGTTCATCACCGCGAACGGGTCGACGACCAGCAGCTCGGAGACGCTCGGGGTCATCAGTTCCCGCCCCGAACCGGACGCTCATGAGGGTACCGGCTCACCGCACCGCCGGGGGCGTGTCCCGTTGTCCCAACCTATAAATCGGTGAGTGCCGACGGCGGTACACATGGAACCCGTCCCAGCCGAGGACCTCATGACGTCGCCCTACGACGGGAGCGTGGCGAACCTGCTGACACGGCCGGCCGAGAAGTTCCCCGACGAGGTGGCGGTCGAACACGCCGGCGACGAGCTTACCTACGCCGAGTTTCACGACCGGGTGAAGCGAGTCGCCGGCGGCCTCCACGAGATGGGCCTCGAACCGGGCGACCGGCTCTGTGTCTACCTCCCCAATGGCATCCCCTTCTGTGTCACCATCTGGGCCTGCATCCACGCCGGCGTCGTCGCCTCCCCGATCAATCCGGAGTACCGCCGCCGGGAGATCGAGTACCAGTTCGAGGACTCAGACTCCGTTGCGGTAGTCTGTGACGGCGAGCGCGAGGAGTGGGCGGTGCCGGTCGCCGAGGAGGTCGGCCTCGACGTCATAAGCGCCGACCCCGACAGCGACCACACCACGCTCGACGACCTCGCGGCGGCCGGCGACCCCACCCTCGTGGAGTGCGAGGACGACGACGTCCTCCTCCAGCCGTACACCTCGGGGACGACGGGCAAACCGAAGGGCGTCCTGCTGACTCACGAGAACTTCCGGGTCCAGATCGTCAACGGCGTCACCTCCTACACCGCCGGGCAGATCCGCGGGGACGGGCTCGCAGTCGTCCCGATGTACCACATCACCGGCGTCGTGGTGATGACGACGACGCTCGCCACCGGCCGCACCCTCCATACCATCCGCCCCGACCAGTGGGACCCCGACCTCGTCCTCCGGACGCTTGACGAGTACGACATCCCCTCCTTTACCGGGGTCGCGACGATGTTCATGGACCTGCTCCAGACCTACAAGGAAGACCCCGGCGCCTACGACCTCTCCTCGCTGTGGCGGGCCGGCCAGGGCGGGGACAAGCTCCCGGTCCCCGTCCACGAGGAGTTCGAGGAGGTGTTCGACGTGCCCGTCATCGAGGGGTACGGCCTGACCGAGACCACCGCCGGGAGCCACTCCGTGCGGTACGCGACGCTGGGGGACAAGATCGGCAGCGTCGGCCAGCCGGCCGGTCACACCCACTCGAAGGTGGTCGACCCCGAGACCGGTGCGGAGGTGCCAGACGGCGAAGAGGGGGAGATCGTGATGAAAGGTCCCCACGTGATGGAGGGGTACTACGAGCGGCCCGACGCCACGGAGGCGGCGTTCACCGAGGACGGCTACTTCCGGACCGGCGACCGGGGGTACCGCGACGAGGACAACTACTACTACATCAGCGGCCGCGAGAAAGACATGATCCTCACTGGCGGGTACAACGTCTACCCCGCCGAGGTCGAGCAGGTGCTGTACGACCATCCCGAGATCCACGAGGTGGCCGTCTTCGGGGTCCCCCACGAGCGCAAGGGCGAGACGGTCGCGGCCGCGCTCACGCTCGTCGAGGGCTCGGACCTCACCGAGGAGGAAATCAAGGAGTACGCCCTCGAGGAAATCGCCCCGTACAAACACCCAAGGATCGTGGAGATCCGCGAGCAACTCCCGAAAACAGGTAGCGGCAAGATCCGCAAGGTCGAACTCCGCAAGGAACTCGTCGACGAAGAGTGAGTCTGCGGGGTAGGAAGGCGACGCCGGGAGCTCAGACCAGCCGCGCGAACGCCAGGTCGCCGCTGGTGGACTCGATGACCGCCCGCACGACCTGCCCTTCCTGTGCGCCGGGGACGAAGATGGTGTAGTCGCCGCGGTTGGCGACGCCGTCACCCTTCCGGCCGGTGCCGGTGATCTCCAGTTCGTAGGTCGTCCCCTCCTCGACGGTCTCGCGCTGCTGGGTCCGGGTGGTCGAGGGAGCGTTCTTGCCGACCGGGCGGAACGCGCCACAGGCCTGACACCGCAGCATCTCCACGCCGTCCTCGCGGCTCAACACGGTGTCGGGCAGGCCACACTCCGAGCAGGTGACGAACTGCTCGATGTAGCTGTCGACCGCGGCCTCGAAGTCGTCGATCCCGAAGTCACCGTTGTAGCGGGCGCGGTCGCCCTCGAACTGGCCGCTCGTGCCCAGCGCCGTCTGGATGGCACTGTGGAGGTGCTCGGGCTCGCGACCGAGCGCGTCCGCGATGTCGCCGATGTTCGTCAGTCGGGTGAACGCCCCGTCGGTCTCGCCCTCCGGGTCCGGGACCGAGAGCCGCTCGCCGGCGTCGTGTGTCTCCTCCGGCAGGTCGTCGTATGCCCTGTCGAGCGCAGAATCGTAGTTCATGCCTTCTAGAGGAGACCGGACGTCATACCGTTGGCGCGAGAGGTGGTGACACGGCTCCCGGTTCGGAGCGCCTGCCACCGCTCGCGTTCCCGAGGGGCTCCTGGCGTCGCCGTTCACATTTTCGAGGCGCTCGCTTCGTTCGCGCCTCGCTATTCCTCTCGGGTCGCTCCACTCCCCGCTCAGTCTTCGAGGCTCTCCCTGCGGTCGAGCCTCGCTGTTCGCGGCTCCTGGCGTCGCCGCTCGCATTTTCGAGGCGCTCGCTTCGTTCGCGCCTCGCTACTCTTCGAACCGGAAGGTGCCGTCCCGCTGAACGACCTCGCCGTCGACCTCGATGACCGAATCCTCGCTCATGTCGACGATCATGTCGACGTGAACGGCCGACTCGTTCTGGTCGTTGCCCTCGCCGACGGTCTCCTCGTAGGCGCGGCCGACCGCCATGTGGACGGTGTCGCCCATCTTCTCGTCGAACAGCATGTTGTAGGTGAACTGGTCGATGTCGCGGTTCATGCCGATACCGAGTTCACCCAGCCGCCGGGCACCGTCGTCGGTGTTCAGCACCTCCGTCAGCACCTCCTCGTTTTTCCCGGCCGAGTGCTCGACGACCTCGCCGCCCTCGAACCGAAGGAAGACGTCGGTAACCTCCCGGCCCTGGTGGTAGAGCGGCTTGTCGAACAGGACCTCCCCCTCCACGCTGTCCGGGACGGGCGCGGTGAATACCTCGCCGCCGGGCAGGTTCTTCTCGCCGTAGTCGTTCAGCGTGCGGTTGCCGGCGACAGACATGGTGACCTCGGTCGTGTCTCCCGAGGCGATCCGGACTTCCTCTGCGGGGTCGAGGATCTCGACCATCTGTGCCTGGTGTTCGCGAACCGCGCCCCAGTCCTTGTTGACTGCGTCCCAGACGAAGTCCTCGTACCCCTCCGTTGACATGCCGGCGAGCTGGGCGTTCGCGGCGGCGGGAAACTGGGTGAGACACCAGGTCTTCGAGAGCCGCTCGTCGAGCAGCGGCTGCAGAGCCTGCTGGTAGGCGGCGTTCGTCTCGGGGTCGACGTCGCTGGTCTCGGTGACGTTCCCGTTCCCGCGAATCGCAATGTAGACGTCCATCTCCTCGTACAGCGCCTGCAGGTGCGCGGGCGTCTCGAAGTCGTCACGGTTGCGCAGGAAGGCCCGCTGGTAGCGCTCGCCAAGCCGCTCCTGGATGACGAGCGGGTTCGCTCCCCGGTCGGCAGCCAGTTCGTGCAGCGCCACGACCAGGTCCTCGGCGACCGGGTGGGCGTCGATGACAATGTCCTCTCCGGCCGAGAGGTCGATCGAGTGGTCGACGACCACCTCGGCGTGCTCGCGGATGCGCGGGTCCATACCGGAGCGCAGGCCGCGGCGGACAAACCACTAACGCTTGCCGCGGTCGACGCCCTCGCTGAAGCCCGTGACCGTTCGCCGGATGAACAGGTAGACGAAGAAGACAAACCCCAGCAGGAGGGCTACCATCCCGACGAGGACCCAATCCATACACGTCCTCGCCGCTCGCCAGTCAAAGCCGTTTCGGCACGTAGCTTTTTGTACGGGAACGGGGCCAGGCTGCCCGTGACCTGACGAATCGCCGCGTGGCGGCCAGCGGGAGTCCGGCCGACCGCCACGCGCCGGGAGGCCGGCTGCTCGCCATCTCGGTGACGCCGAATGCCCCCTGACCCGAATCGGGACCGACCGTCCGACCGTGGCGCTTTTCGCTGCCCCACCCGACCGAGCGGTATGCGCGTCCACGAAGGGGGCGTCGACCTCGAGGTCCCCGAACAGCCCGAGGAAGGTGCTGGCGACGCCGTCTTCTTCAACCCCGTCCAGGAGCTGAACCGGGACCTGACCGTCGCCGCCCTCCGGGCCTACCGCGAGCGTAACCCCCACGCCGCCACCTACTGCGACGCCACGACCGCGACCGGCGTCCGCGGCGTCCGGGCCGCCGCCGACGGCTGGGAAGTCACCTGCTGTGACGTCGACTCCGATGCGACCGCCCTGGCCGCCGAGAACCTCGCGTTGAACGACCTCGACGGCGAGACCGTCACCCGAGACGCCAACGTCGTCCTCCACGAGCGAGCGTTCGATATCGTCGACGTGGACCCGTTCGGGACGCCAATTCCCTTCGCCGATGCCGCGTTCCGAGGGGCTGGTGAACTTCTCTGCGTCACGGCGACCGACCTCGCCCCCCTCTGTGGAGCTCACTTCAACAGCGGCGTCCGGAGCTACAGCGCCGTCCCCAGAAACACCGAGTACCACGGCGAGATGGGCGTCCGCATCCTTCTCTCCGCGCTCGCCCGGACGGCCGCCCGCTACGACGTAGCCGTCGACCCGCTGCTCACCCACGCTTCGGACCACTACGTTCGCACCTACCTCGGGCTCGACCGCGGCGCACAGGCCGCCGACGCGGCTCTCGACCGGCTTGGCCACATCTACCACTGTCGGGAGTGTCCGTGGCGCGAGCCCGAGCACGGACTCACCGCGAACCCCCCGGACGGCTGTGGCAACTGCGGGGCGGCGGTCCAGCCGGCCGGTCCCGTCTGGCTCGGCCGAACAGTCGAGGACGACTTCCTCGACGTGACCGCGGCGGCGGTCCACGACGAGTTCGGGACTGCCGAGGAGGCCCGCACCCTCCTTGAGACCCTCGCCGGCGAACTCGACACCCCGACCCACTACGACCAGCACCGGCTGTGCAAGCTGTGGGGACGCCCGGCGACGGCGATGGATGACTTTCTCGCCGACCTCCGGGCAGCGGGTCACGACGCGAGTCGGACCCACTACGGCGGCACGACGTTCAAGACGACGGCCTCAGTCGGCGCGGTCCGGGCAGCCACCGGCGAGTCTGGCTAACCTGCGACGCGGGTGGCGTACCGCCCGAGCCTGAAAATGAAGTGATACACCGGCCGCAGAAAGTAGTTGGCCATCCCGGCCAGCCCGACGAGGCCGCCGACTGCCTGCAACTCGGCGGCTGTCGCACCTACCGCGAGGAGGGCTGCACCCGCGGCCGCGACCGGAGCCAGCCACGCCGCTTCGCCGTAGAATCCGAGGTCGTGGCCGACTACGACCGGGAATTCGGCGAGCCAGTCCCGAGCGGCGAACAGCCCCACCCCGGCGCCGAGCAGGACGGCCGCGAGTGTCGCCGACCCACCGACGCCGTTCATCCCGAGCCCGACGAGCAGAGCGCTCGCAGCGACCAGCACGGCCGTCACCCGCACCGTCTCCGCCGTCCAGTCCATACCGCTCCTGTGGCTGCTGTCATCTAATGGCTTTCGAGCGCCGGCTATTAGACCGGAAGTGCACAGAGATCGGATATGTCCCGCTCCGCTCGGCCCGGAGTCGCCTCGACGGTTCGCTCGCTCGTCTCCGTCGCCCGCACCGAACAGCTCGGCTTCATGGCGGCCGCCATCGCCTACTACGCCTTCGTCTCGCTGGTCCCGCTGCTTCTCCTCACAGTGGCGGTCGCTTCGACGGTTGCCGGCCCCGTGTTCGCCGCCGACGTGCTGGCCGTCGTTGGAGGGATCCTCTCGCCAGAGGCCATCGCTCTCCTGAGCGACTCGCTCACCGACGGGCCCGGTCGCAGCGGGGCGACCGTCGCCGGACTCGCCGTCTTGCTCTGGAGCGGACTCCGGGTGTTTCGCGGGCTCGACGTCGCCTTCGCGCGGATCTACCGGGTCGACGCCCACCGCTCGTTTCTGACGAACGTACGCGACGCCGCCGTGGCGCTTGCCGCCATCGCGCTCGCGGTCGGTGCCGTCGTCGCTGCGACTGCGCTGCTTCCGCTCGCCGGACTCTCCCCCGGCGGCTCCCTGCGGTCGCTCTGGCTGGCCGCGGCCCTGCCGGTCGTCTTTCTCCCGCTGTACTACGTCTTCCCGGACTGTCCGGTGACGGTCCGTGAGGTCGTCCCCGGGGCCGCCTTCGCCGGGGTCGGCTGGGCAGTGCTGGGCTTCCTGTTCGGAGTCTACGCCGCGACCGCCGACAGTTTCCAGCTGTACGGCCTGATCGGGGGCGTGTTGCTCGCGCTGACGTGGTTCTATCTCGGCGGCCTGGTGCTGTTGAGTGGGGCCGCCCTGAACACCGTGCTCGCGGGTCGCCGCGACCGGCAACTACAACAGGGGTCGCTACGAGACCCTACCCGAGCGCGTATGAGCGAGTCCGACGGCCCCGACGACGAGGCTGGCGACGCGGACGTGGACACCGGTACAGAGACAGCGGCCGCCGACACGGACCCGGCTGCCGACCGCGTCAGCGAGCGCGTCGACTACGAGGACATCGCACAGCTCCGGCGCGAACTCGACCGCTTCGAGTCCGAGATCGACGACCGCACGGTCCACCGCGACGAGCTCAAGGCCGACCTGAAGGGGTACATCCGCCGGCGCCAGCGCCGCGGCCACGCACGCGGGTGGGGGCCGTATCTCGTCTTGCTGTACGGCACGCTCATGACCCTCGGCGCCTTCTACTTCCTGAACGGGGTCTGGGCGGTCCTCGCGATGGTCGTCATCTGGCTGTCGACGCTCGGGCTGTACGCGCTGATGGTGATCGTGGGGGTCACGTTCACCGTCGCCGGGCTCCCCGGACGGCTCCGGGATACGGTTCGGGACTTCCGGGACTGACGGTCGAAAAAGACGCGAAAAGGGCAAGACCGCGCGCGGAAACTGCAGCGGCTCAGAACTTCTCGAGGTAGCGGTCCAGCTCCCAGTCCGACACTTCGACGAGGTACTCCTGAAACTCCTGGCGCTTTGCCTGGACGAACTTCTCGGAGACGTGCGGGCCCAGCGCCTCCTGGATGACCTCGTCGCCCTCGAGTTCGTCGACGGCCTGGCCGAGGTTCGAGGGAAGCGTCTCGATGCCGTACTCCTCGCGTTTGGCCTCGTCGAACTCATAGATGTTCTCCCGGACGGGGTCCGGACAGTCCAGCCCCCGCTCGATACCGTCCAGCCCGGCGTGGATCATCGCAGCGAAGGCCAGGTAGGGGTTACACGAGGGGTCGGGTGAGCGCAGCTCGATCCGGCTCGCGGCGGGCGTGCGCGCCGCGGGCTTGCGGACCAGCGCCGAGCGGTTGACATCCGACCACGCGATGTAGACCGGGGCCTCGTAGCCGGGGATCAGCCGCTTGTAGCTGTTGACGGTGGGGTTGGCGACGGCCGTGATCGCGGGTGCGTGGTCGAGAATGCCCGCGAGGAACTGCTTTGCCGTCTCGCTCAGGTTGAACTCGTCGTCGTCGTCGTGGAAGGCGTTCTCGCCGTCCTCGGTAAAGAGCGAGAGGTGGGTGTGCATCCCCGAGCCGTTGATCCGCGGGATCGGCTTGGGCATGAACGTGGCGTGGAGGTCGTGCTGGGCTGCGATAGCGCGGACGACCGACCGGAACGTGGCGACGTTGTCCGCCGTGCTGAGGATGTCGTCGTACTTGAAGTCGATCTCGTGCTGGGACTGGGCGACTTCGTGGTGGCTGGCCTCGACGTCGAAGCCCATGTCTTCCAGCCCGTAGATGATGTCCCCGCGGACGTCCTGTGCGAGGTCCTTCGGCGCGAGGTCGAAGTAGCCGCCCTTGTCGGAGTACTCGACGGTGGCGTTGCCGTCCTCGTCCTCCTCGAACAGGAAGAATTCGGGCTCGGGGCCGGTGTTGACGGTGTACCCCATCTCGTTTGCCCGGTCGACGGCGTTTTTCAGGACCCGCCGGGGGTCGCCCTCGAAGGGAGCGTCCGTCGACGTGTCGTGGACATCACAGATCAGCCGGGCGCTCGTGACCTCGGGGCCGTCCCGCCACGGGAGGATGGCGAACGTGTCCGGGTCCGGCTCCAGGCGCATGTCCGACTCCTGGATGCGGACGAAGCCGTTGATCGAGGAGCCGTCGAAGTAGATCCCCTCGGTGAAGGCTTTCTCCGCCTGGTCGGACGGTACGGAGACGTTCTTGACTGTCCCGAGGATGTCGGTGAACTGCAGCCGCAGGAAGTCGACACCCTTCTCCTCGATCTCGTCGAGGACGCGCTCTGCCTCGCCAGATAGATTTTCGCTTGTCATCTTTCGACACCTGGTAGGGGTGCCTGGCACCACTAAAACCCTCCTATTTTGCTCAAATATTACCTACCCGCCCGAAAATTCGGTATTCGTAAAATTCTAATCCCCGGCCGTCGTTGGTGGGACTGATGACGTACGAAAATCTGGACCGAAAGTTGGTGAATGCCCTGCTGGGCGATGGCCGGGCGAGCCTGCGAAGCCTCGCGGAAGACCTCGACGTGTCGGTGACCACCGTCTCGAATCACCTCTCGGACCTGGAAGACCAGGGGATCATCCAGGGGTACACCCCGAAGATCGACTACAACGCGCTGGATTACGACGTCACGGCGATCCTCCAGCTGAAAGTGGAGGGTAGCGCCCTGAAGGAGGTCGTCGACGACCTCCAGGAGCACCGCCAGATGATGAGCGTCTACGAGACCACCGGCGACCACGACGTCATCGCGGTCGGGAAGTTCACCGACACCGACGACATGAACGACGAGATCAAGGCGCTCTTGACCGACCCCGACATCAAGGAGTCGAACACCAGCGTCGTCCTCAACATCGCCAAAGAACACGAGCAGTTCGATCTCGACCTGGAGTGACCGGCCGCCCCCCGGACCGACCCCCGGTGTGAACCCTGACCGCCCCAGCGCGACAGATACTACCATCCCCAGCCCGTAGTACTGACGTGACCCGCGAGCGAACGTACCGGTGTCTGAACTGCCTCGAACATACTATCACCCGCGAGTTCGACGTCTCCCATCTGTCGGTGACCTGCCCGAACTGCGAGTCCTTCGAGCGCTTTGTCAACGACGACGTCTACCAGCGGTTTCAGGACTACGAGGAGTCCCCGCCCGAGAGCCTCGACTGGGGCCGGCTCGACCGGACGGAGAAGCTGATGGTCAGCGAGCGGGTCGTCCGCACCACCCGCTCCATCGAGGACTTCGACATCGAGGAGTAAGCGCGCGTACCCTGATATGTGCTCTGTGGTGACCACAGAGTGGCCCCTGTCAACAGTCACCTGGACGTCTTGCCGCCAACTGTGATGTCAGCCGCGAAACAGACAATTCCTCACAGGCCCGGGCGAGGTAAGCGTTGCTCCTGTCGACTTCGCACACCCCGCCGGCCTCGGGCCACGACTGAAAGACACACACCGAACCGGAATCTTGGAGAGCAGCCGAGCGGCGACTCGTCAGCGGCGCCGGGCGAGCAACCCCACGAGCACGAGCACGAGCGCCGCCACGGCTGCAGGAACGCTGAACCCGGGGCTCCCCTGACCCCGGGTAGTCGCCGTGGTCATCTCGCTGCCGGACTCGGTCTCCTCGATAGCGGGGGTGACGGACGATGGGTCCGTCCGCTGGGACTCGCCGTCGACACTTAGTCGTCCGGGGTCGGTGGCCGGCGAGACGCGCGCCCCGCCGTCGGCGTCGACCTGGAGGTCCGCGACGGTCACGGCCGTTTCCTCGCTTCCGGCGGCGACAGTCACTGTCGCCAGCGTCACGTCTTCTGTGCCGGGACCGATCCGGCCCCCGAGGTCGGCGGCCTCAAGCCGGACCGTCTGGCCGTCCGGACCGATGTCGGGGTCGGTCGTCAGGTCGAACTGGTCCGGGTAGTCCACACCGACGACCCTGGCGTCGCCGTCAGCGAGCGAGAGGCGGGTCTCGTAGCCTGCCAGGCCGTCCGGGGCTGCGGTCAACACGACCTCGACCGTCACGTTATCCCCAGGGTCGGCCGTCGCGTCGGTGACGGCGACCGTGGGTTCGGTGGCGTCGTCCTGTGCGGCGACAACACCGACCGTACCGGTGACCACCGCCGCGGCCGTAAGGGCCGCACAGACGACGAGCGCCGCGGCCAGGAGCGGCCGGAGGGGCCACCGCCGCGGCGACGGGTCACGGGCTGTGTAGGGCCGGCTGGTTCGGTCCCGGGTCATCGGCCCGTCAGGTCTCCTCGTACAGCGTGACGACGTCGTCGAAGTCTAGCTTGCCGTTCTCGTTGAAGTCGAAGGCCGTCTCGTTCAGCCGGACGGCCTCGGAGTCGAACTCCTCGAACAGGAGGACCACGTCGTCGTAGTCCAGCCGGCCGTTCCCATTGACGTCCTCGTAGCGGCCGTCGCCGTCCAAGTCGGTCGGGGCCCGGCCCCGGCCGGGACCCCCACCCAGCGACGGCGGGCCAGTAACGACCAGCCCCGACCGCGCCTGTGCGTCAATACTCGAGCCTGCGTCGTCGTCCATCCTCTCGACGGTGACGGCGAGGTCGGTCGTCCCGGGCCCGGTCCCCTTAATCTCGAGCGTCGCGAGGGTGGCGTCCATCGCGCCGGGTTCGACCGCCCGCTCGGTGTCGACCACGCGGAGGGTGACTGCCGAGCCGTCGTTGCTGACGGCAGGGTCGGCGGTGAGTTCGAGCGCGTCCGAGTAGCTCGCGCCGACGAGTTCGGCGACATCCGGCTCGGTCACCTCGACGGTAATCTCTGCGCCGGACATCCCTGCCGGCAGCGCGGAGGCGGCCAACGCGAGGTCAACGGTGGCGCCGTTCCTGACCGCGGCCGACTCGACGTCGACCGACACCGGGGGCTGATAGACGTACATCCCGTCGTTGGGGTACGAGCGATTGCCACCCCGCCAGCCGTCCTCACAGCAGAGGACGCGGCCGTCCCGCATCGCGTAGACGTTGTCGACGTTGCGGACGGAGTTGTCGACGTCTATCATTGCCTCCTCCTCGGTGAAGTCGGGGCCGACGATGACGGGTTCGAGCCGGGAGACGTTGTAGTCGGGTTCGAGTTCAGCCCGGTAGATGACACCGCCGTCAACGCGGTCAAGGGCGATATCGCCCTCGTCGTTGGTTGGGCCGGCCAGGTCGTCGTTGAACTCCGAGATGCCAAAGTAGATGAAGTCGCCGGGCCGGGCGCCGTCGATGCTGTCGACACCCTCGGCCTTGTTGAACTCGATAGAGGCGCCGACCTCGGTGGCGGCGTCGCGGGTCTCGAGGAATGGCACTCGCCGGAGTTCCTCGTCGACGCCGTCGGGGCCGTTCTCCTCCCACTGCTGTGCCCACTCGAGAATGTCCTCGTCGCTGATGAGGTCCTGGTTGCCGTTCTCGATCACTTCGAGGTCGGCCTGTTTGAGCGCCTCCTCGGTGACCTCGTCGCCCTCGCTCCAGTCAGTGTGGCTCTCAAGATAGTCGACCTGCGTGATGTCGTCGTACTCGGCAACCCAGGACGCGGCTTCGCCGTTGGTCGCGTGGCCGAGCGGTATCCACTCGACCTCCAAGGGGACCTCGGCCGGGGATCTCCCGGACGAGGCCTCGTCGTTGGTGATTTTCGGCGCATACAGCGTCCCTTCGATGTCCATAGGGTCGTCGTAGCTCGGGATCGCCTCGTCGGCGACGAACTTGTAGATTCCCTTGCTGTCGCCGTCCGAGCAGCCGTAGACGGTCCGCTCGTCCGGCAGGAAGTCCGGTGCTTCCCAGGACGCCCGCCCCATCACGTAGTACTTTATCGGTTCGATATCCTCGGGGTCCGCCGTCGGGTTCCGGATGTCGACGTGGTAGCCGTACCGGTACGGGTTCGGGTAGGTGTCGCCGATGGGCTCGATCGGGTTACCGTCGCCCGCCTCCACTGGGTCGGCGCCCAGGTGGTAGGCGAGGTGTTCGACACCGTCCAGATTCCAGTAGCCCTGGACGTACCAGCCGTCGACCTCGCTGTAGTTGTTAATTGCATCCTGGATTCCCGCCGGATTCGGTCGGTTCCAGAAGTACGCGCCGGCACGCAGGCCCTCGCCGGAGCCAGCCTCGACGATATCGCTGACCGTCGACGTGAGGTTCCCGCGTGGATGTCCGTAGTGTTCTTCAGAGGAGACTGGGGTGTCCCACGGGGTGCGGTCGCCGTAACAGTTGATCCGGGTCCCACCGATCTCGCGGAACTGCGGGAGGTTCGGGAGGTTGATCGTGTCCTCCGGGTCGGCCTCCCACTCGCCGTCCTCGGTCTGGGTGAGCCGGGTCCGGGCGATGTTGCCGGGGCTGTTCTCGTCGTTTGTAAACATGTACCCGTCGGTCCCCTCGTCGTTCGTGGCGACGAACTGGTTGGAATCGGGATTCGACCCCGAGCGACCGTAGGTAGTCCCCGCGAAGTTCCCCGTCGTCACATCGGTCCCGTCGGGCGTCTGTGTGATTCCCCACCGCTCGGCGCCGCCGTTGATCGCGTCGCCCTCAGAAATGAGAACCTCGAAGTCGAGGCTCGCGGCGCGGACGATGTCCTGTTCTTCGCCCTCGGGCGTGGACGGCTCTTCGAAGTCGTCGTTGTCACCGTCGAACTCGAAAGTGAAATCCTTGTAGTAACCGATGCTTCCCCTGTCGAACGGTTCGGGATTCCTGGTGTCCGGGTGCTGGACGCTGTGCAGCAGCGACCCGTCCTCGAAGACGTACGGCCCGGTCATCTCCGCCCCGAAGGCCGTCGTCGAGAACCGCTTGATGCTTCCGACGACGCTGGGCGCGCCGTCGGTCAGCGTGTCGTCGTTGTTGATTTCGCGCCCGTCTCTGTCCTTCGAGGACTGTGCGCTGGCTATGCCCACAGCCCCTGCCCCCACCGCCGCGGCAGCTGAGGCCTTCATCAGGTTCCGCCTGGTTATATCCTCCATGCAAGCGGAGTGTCTGCTACCTATATAAAAACACTTTATAATATTTATCTATCTGCCTCCGGTCGATATTTCTAATATATATGAGTACCGACTATATCGAGCGGTGAGTCGCACCACATCGGGTGTCTGTGGGCTATTTGCTAACATATATAAGCACCGGTCGTATCGAGCGGTGAGTTTGGCTTTCCGCTGGCTGTTCATCACCGCAGATACAGCTATTCGAAACGGACTTTCCACCGACAGAACGTTGAAATTTCGGGGCCGATAGCAACAGTGTCGGAACCCGGTCGGAGTCAGCCTGTCTCCTCAACTAGCCCTTCGTCGGCCGCCCGTGACCGGATATTTTGGGCACGTTTGCGGACACGGGAGGCGTACCGCTCGATCTTCCCCGGTTGGACCCCCATGAACGACCCGACCCACTGTTTGTCCGTGTACGGCTGTGTGAGAAAGTATGCCGCCAGCGTATCGCGGCCGGCCTGGATGATGACCGGTGGCACGCCCCGCTCGCCGGTGCCGGCCTCCTCGAAGCCGTTGACATCGAAGTAGATGTCGGCGTACAGTTTGGCTGTCTCGGGGTCTTCGAACTCGACCCCACGGTGTCGTGGGGCCTCGAAGCGGTATCGGGACTTGTCCCCGCTGGCCAGTTCGACGATCCGGACATCCAGGATATACTCGTGGTACACGCAACGGTCGGACGAGATAGCGGTCTCCGAACGCGACATAAAGCGGTAGCCTCTGGGTCGGCACATCAATCTATATAATTCCAGTATGTACGGCCCGGAGGGCGCCGCACTAGTCGGGAGACTATATAGAGCGAGCGGCGAGGCAAGTGGAGAAGCACCCGCACGTTGGCGGCGCGCGGTTCACTCGCCGTGCCCGCAACGAGTGCCAAAGCAGTCTTTGACTGTGCTTCCGGAATGATACGGGAATTATATCAGCTTCGGCAGAACGGGCCTCTGCTGGCCGATGAAGGCCGGTCTTACATGGCGCCGCCCATGCCGCCCATGCCGCCCATGCCACCCATGCCGCCGCCGGGGCCGCCGGCGCCGGGCTCTTCGTCGCCCTCCGTCGAGAGGTCACCGGCGGAAATGATGTCGTCGATCTTCAGCACGAGGTTGGCGGCCTCCGTGGCGGAGGAGACGGCCTGGCGCTTGGCGTGGGCGGGCTCGACGATGCCCGCCTCGAAGGTGTCCTCGACGTCGCCGCTGAAGACGTTCAGGCCGGCCCGGACCCGGCCGTCGTCGTGGGCCGAACGCAGGTCGACCAGGGTGTCGATGGGGTCCAGCCCGGAGTTCTCCGCCAGCGTCCGGGGCACGATGTCGAGGGCGTCGGCGAAGGCCTCGACGGCGAGCTGTTCGCGGCCGCTGACGCCGTCGGCGTAGTCGCGCAGCCGGGCGGCGACCTCGGTCTCGGGGGCGCCACCGCCGGGCAGGACCGTCCCCTCGGTGATGGTGTCGGCGACGACGTCCAGCGCGTCCTGGACGCCGCGCTCGATCTCGTCGACGACGTGGTCGGTCGAGCCCCGCAGGAACAGGGTGACGCCGTGGGCGTCCTCGCCGCCCTCGACGACGTAGTGACCGGCGTTCTCGTCGCGGGTGACCGTCCCGTGGCCGATGTCCTCGGCGGTCGCAGCGTCCAGGTCTGAGACGATGTTCGCGCCGACGACCTCACGCAGGAACTCCAGGTCGGACTTCTTGACGCGGCGCATCCCCAGGATGCCCTCCTTGGCGAGGTAGTGCTGGACCATGTCGTCGACGCCCTTCTGGCAGATGACGACGTCGGCTCCGAGGTCGACGATCGTATCGACCAGGTCCTTGAGCTGCTGTTCCTCCTGGGCGATGAAGTCCTGGAGCTGGTCGGGGTCGGTGACGCTGACCTGGGTATCGACGTCGGCCTCCTCGAGTTCGAGCGGGGAGTCCAGCAGGAGCACGTCGCCCTCGGCCTCGGTCGGCATGTCCTCGTGGAGGGGGTCCTTGTCGATGATGCTGCCCTCGATGAGCTCGGAGTCGCCGGCGGAGCCGCCGGTCGCGGTCTGGGTGTTCAGGTAGGCCAGGTCGACGACGTAGGAGCCGTCGTCGGCCTCGACGGTGACCGCGCGGGCGGCGTCGACCACCAGGCCCGCCAGCGTGTCCTTGTGTTGTTCGGCGCCCTTGCCGGTCATCGACGTCTCGGCGACCTTCCGGAGGATCTCCTCGTCCTCGCGGTCGACCTCGACGGCGATGTCGTCGATCTCCTCGCGGGCCTGCTCGGAGGCCATCGTGAAGCCCTTAATGACCGCCGTCGGGTGGATGTCCTGCTCTAGAAGTTCCTCGGCGCCCTTGAGCAGCTCGCCCGCGACCGACACGGCTGTCGTCGTCCCGTCGCCGGCCTCGTCCTCCTGTGTCTCGGCGACCTCGACGATCATCTCCGCGGTGGGGTTGTCGATGTCCATCTCGTCGAGGATGGTCACCCCGTCGTTGGTGACGACGATGTCGCCGAGGGAGGTGACGAGCATCTTGTCCATCCCCTTCGGGCCGAGCGTCGACCGGACCGACTCGGCGACGGCTCGGGCCGCGGCGATGTTGTGCTCCTGTGCGCTCTCGTCTTTCATCCGCTGGGCGTCCTCGCCCAGTACGATCATCGGCTGGCCCTGCATCTGCTGCTGGCTCATAATCAGACGAAGCTTTGTCTGTGGTTCTATATAAAGGATGCGGTCAGCGGCCGTCGCTGCCACGCGGCCGCCACCGCCGAACGCCCCCCCAAGACGGAGGATCTCCGACCCGTACGGGGTCCCCGCCGTCGGTACCGTTCCGCCGGTTTTTGTACCGCGAGGCGACGCCGCCGGCACTCCACCGCCGGACCGCTGTCGGGAGTGTTTTGTCGTGGCTACCCGAGAGAGGGGTATGACGGAACTGTTCGACCCGCTGGAGCTGCGCGGGACCACGCTCCCGAACCGCGTGATGGTGTCGCCGATGTGCCAGTACTCCTGTGCGGACCGCGACGGCGTGGCGACCGAGTGGCACCGGGTTCACCTCGGCTCGCGCGCGGTCGGCGGCGCGGGCGTGGTGATGACCGAGGCGACCGCCGTCGAACCCCGCGGACGGATCTCCCCCGAGGACCTGGGGGTCTGGACCGACGGACAGGCGGAGGCGCTCGCCCCCATCGCGGCGTTCATCAGCGACCAGGGGTCGGTGCCGGCGATCCAACTGGCCCACGCCGGCCGGAAGGCCTCGACCAGCCGGCCCTGGGAGGGCCACGACCCGCTGGGCCCCGAAGCGGGAGGCTGGGGCGTCGTCGGGCCGACCGACACCCCCTGGCCCTACGAGGGAGATGCCCCCGAGACAGAGCGGCTCGACCAGGCGGGCATCGAGTCGGTCATCGACGCCTTCCGGGCGGCGGCCCGCCGGGCCCGGGAGGCCGGCTTCGAGGTCGCGGAGGTCCACGGCGCCCACGGCTACCTGCTCCACGAGTTCCTCTCGCCGGTCACCAATCGCCGCGAGGACGACTACGGCGGCGACTTCGAGGGCCGGAGCCGCCTGATCCGCGAGGTCACCGCGGCGGTCCGGGAGGTCTGGCCCGACGGGAAGCCGGTCTTCGTCCGCATCTCCGCGACGGACTGTCTCGAGGGCCGCGAGTCCTGGACGGTCGAGGACTCCGCGTGCCTGGCCGACCGGCTCCACGAAGCCGGCGCCGACCTCATCGACGTGAGCTCCGGGGGGATCGTCCCCGATTCCCGTCCCGACTACACCGGCCCGAACTACCAGCTCCGGTGGGCCGAGCACGTCCGCGAAGAGAGCGAATCGGACATCGCAGTCGGGACCGTCGGTGGGATCACGACCGGAGAGCAGGCCGAGGCAGTCGTCGCGAACGACCGCGCCGACCTGGCGATCGTCGGCCGCGAACACCTCCGGGACCCCTACTTCACGCTCCACGCCGCCCGGGACCTGGACGCGACCGACGAACTCGAGGGGCCGCCGCAGTACTACCGCGCGTTCGGGTTCTGACCGGGCGCACACGGGAGGCGTCCGCCACGCCCGGCGGTCCCGCGACCGCACGACTGGGCCGTCTACGTGGTGTGTGTTAGCAGTTAACGATGGCTTTTAGTGGGCGGGAGGAGTGCTCCTGGGCGGGCGTACAGCGACACGGGGCGGAGCGAGTCGGTGCCCACCGTCGGTCGCGGCTGTGCGCCTACCAGCCACCACCTGCACGGCTGTTTCCTGGTGCCTGCCATCCACCCGTGCGCCGGGCGACCGGGGCGGGGGATGGCCGGGGCACTCGTGGCTCGCGGCACCGGTCCGTTCCCGAGCGCCCGGCCTCGTTACCGGAAGGGACGGCCGTCGCGGGCGTACTCGGCGGCCGAGGAGTAGAGATTCCCGGACATGAGATTCTCCTCGCCGGCGGCCCGGCGCTCGTAGACTTCAGTGACCGCCGCCTGGACGTCCTCGTCGTCCGGAGCGGCCTCCAGGGCGTAGTCGGCGAGGTGACAGGCCAGGCGCACGTCTTCGTCGGCCAGTTCGAGCGCGCGGTCGGCGAGCGTCCCCGCGTCGCCGGCAAGCGCCGCGACCTCCTCGGCGACCGCGTCCCGCGGAGCGGGCTTCAGTTCCGAGGGCCGGCCACTCCACCAGCCACCGTAGTACCGGATGACGTTGCGGGCGATGAACTCCCCCTCGTCGTAGGTCTCGGCCAGCCAGGGGGCGTCGTACTCCGGGTAATCGACCGCGTGGACGACGTCGACGTGTGGGGGCGAACCGTCGTTGAGTACCTCCAGGGTTCCCTCGACGATGGTGTCGAGATACTCGGCGCCGTGGAGTAGCCGCTCCTGGACCTCGGCGGGGTCGTCGACGACCGGGTGGCCGTGACCGGGACAGAGGTGGCGGGCGTCCAGCGCCGCCATCTCCCGGAGCGTGTCGGCCCACGCCCAGGGGTAGCGCTGGACCTTCTGGGGGTTGCCGGCGTTGGGGGCGACGTTGATGTGGAAATCGCCCGAGCAGAGTACGTCCCGTTCCGGGCAGTAGAGCCAGGAGTGGTCGTCGGTCTCGCCTTTTCCGTGGTGGATTTCGAAGGTGAGTCCGCCCACCGACAGGGTCACGCCCTCCTCGTAGGTGACCGTCGGCGGGTAGTCGGGCACCCGGAACCGGCTCCCGGATTCGTCGGCCAGGTTCTCTGTGGCGTCGACAGTCCCGCCGAACTGGCGGGCGTTGACCGCCTCGTTATGGCCCGCGGTCCGGGCGTAGCGGGCGAACCGGTCGGGGACGTTCTCGTGGGCGAGCACGCAGGGGTCGTCCTGGCCCTCCAGCAGAAAGTGCTCCAGCCCGTAGGCGTGGTCGAGGTGACCGTGGGTGTAGATGGCGGTATGGACCGGCGCGTCGGTCACCCCCCGAAGATCCTCGGCGATCCGGGGGGAGGCCTGCTCGACACCCGTGTCGACCAGCACCAGCCCCTCCTCGGTGTCGAAGGCCGTCACCGAGCTGAAGTAGGAGTGGTAGTAGACGTCCTCGGCGACCTCGCGGACGCCGTCGAGGCGCTCGAACATGTCGGTCTCGAAGGGGTCGATGTCCTCGGCTGGCATGGCCCGGAGTTCACCCGCCCGGGGTATTTAGCTGTCGCCGGAGCCGGCCACGACGGCCGGTCGTCACCGACACTCCACGGCACGCTACTCCCGCCGGGCGACGAAGTCCCCGAGCCGGCCGGCGAACTCCTCGGGATACTCCCGGAACGGCATGTGGCCGCAGCGATCGATCACCTCCAGGCGCGCCCGCGGGTTCGCCTGTCCGAGCAGTTCGAAGGCCCCGACAGCGGTCCGGAACGGGACGGTCATGTCGTTGTGGCCGTAGACGTACAGCGCCGGCCCGTCGAACGCGCCCGCCCGGAGCCGGCGGCGGGTCTCGACCATCCGCTCGGCGACACCCTCCTCGAAGGCCTCACCGTGGTCGGTCATCATCTCGGCGGTCGTCTCGGCCTTTGGCCGGCCCCGGAGGGCGGCGGCCGTCCGGCAGAACTCCTCGGTGACGTGGCCGGTCCGGTGACTGAACTGCTCGTGCTGGAACCGGTACCACTCCGGGTCGGTCGAGGCGTACTCGACCCCGTCGGGCTTGAGCAGCCGGTCGCTGCGGTGGGTGCGGTCGCCGGCCTTCGGGCCGAGCGTGTGGCTGTTGGTCAGCGTCAGGGTCCGGACGCGCTCGGGATACTCGACCGCCAGCCAGGCGGCCAGGCCGGCGCCCCGGGAGGTGCCACAGAGGTGACACTCCGCGATCCCCAGCGCGTCCACGACCGCGAGCGCGTGGTCGAGTTCGGTACGGAAGCAGTAGTCCTCGACCGCGTCGGGGTTGTCCGTCAGCCCGCAGCCGACCCGGTCGAAGGCGAGGGTGCGGAACCGTTCGGCCAGCGGGCCGAGCGCCGGCGCCCACTCGTTGGCGCTGCTGCTCCCGTTCCAGAGCCCGCCGTGGAGCAAGACGAGCGGGTCCCCCTCCCCGACCTCGTAGTACCGCGTCCGCAGGCCGTCGGCCTCGAGGAAAGCGGGCTCGAACCCTCTGACCCCGCCGTGGTCGGGGACGTCCGCGAACCGGTCGTCGGTCTCTTCCATGACCCTCCTGTGGCCGGCCGGTACTTAGAGGATGGTACCGACGGTATCGACGGAGTCCGGGGCCGCGACGGGAGTCCGGGCGGGCGTCAGGTGGACTTATCCGGGTCGGGTGGGACCGGCCTGCATGGGGCAGCACATCCTGGTCCCGGTCGACGGCTCCGAGCAGGCCGAGCAGGCGCTGGAGTACGCGCTGAACGAGCGGCCCGATCCGGCGGTCACACTGTTGCACGTGGTCAACCCCGTCAACACCTTCGGCTACGGCGACGACGAATACTTTGACGTCGAGAGCTACTGGGCGGAGGCCAGACGTCAGCACGAGCGCGGGGAACGCCTCCTCGAGGAGTACCGCGAGACCGCCGCCGATCGGGGAATCGAGGCCGAGACGGCCCTCCGAACCGGCTCGCCGGCAAGAGAGATCCTCGCCGCCGTCGAGGAGCTGGGCGTCGACCACGTCGTCATGGGGAGCCGCGGCCGGTCGGGCGTCGGCCGCGTGCTGTTCGGCAGCGTCGCAGAGGCGGTCACCCGCCGGGCCTCCGTCCCGGTCACCATCGTCCGGTAGCTCGGGGCCCTCCCGTGACCGCAGCACGGCGGCGAGCGGCGAGGCCTCGCTCCGGGCCGTCCCGGACGCGGCGTCAGGCCGTCACGCACAGCGGGAGGAGTACACGGGGTGCTCGCCGGTTGTTCGTGGGAGAAGCGCCAGGACTGGGAGTGAGCAGCCGCTCCGCGGCTGCGAGCCTTGCGGGACGCCCCGCGTCCCGCGGCGTTTGAACCCGGAGGAAGACGGTCCTGCTCGCCTCGCCGCGCTCGGCTGCGCGGGCGTGCGACTTCCAGGGGTTCAAATCCCGAGGGCGTTCCCCGCTCACGGTGTGGCGAGCGCACGGGGCGCCCGCCGGTGGTTCGTGGGAGAAGCGCCAGGACTGGGATTTGAACCCAGAATCCCTCACGGGAACACGCTTTCCAGGCGTGCGCCTTACCAGATTCGGCCATCCTGGCTCGTTACGAACTTGCGAGGGAGGGCTGTTAATCGCTTTCGTTCCTCGGGAGGACCAGCGCCAGGACTGGGAGTGAGCAGCCGCTTCGCGGCTGCGAGCCTCGCGGGACGCCCCGCGTCCCGCGGCGTTTGAACCCAGAATCCCTCACGGGAACACGCTTTCCAGGCGTGCGCCTTACCAGATTCGGCCATCCTGGCTCGCATCCGGCGATAGCGGGAGCGCGGCTTAAGACCTTTCGTTCCCCGCGAGCTGCGGTCTGAGCGCGTGGGCTGCGAGCGCCGTGACCGCAAGGACCCCAAGAGCAACGCCCGCCTTGAGGGTCAGGGCCACGGCCTCGTCGGCGAGGAGTTCGTACCCCTGGACGAGCACCAGGAAGGCCAGCCCCCCGACCACGCCCCACAGCAGGCTGTCTTTCCGTCTGGCGTCCATGGCCGTCACGCCGTCACGGCTGCCGGGCCGCGATGGCCTCTATCTCCACCTCGACGCCCGCCGGGAGGTCCTCAACGGCGACCGCGCTCCGGGCGGGAGGGTCGCCCTCGAAGAAGGTCTCGTAGGTCGCGTTCATCGCCTCGAAGTCCTCGATGTCGTCGAGGTAGACCGTCACCTTCAGCGCGTCCGCGAGACTCGAGTCCGCGGCCTCCAGCACCGCCTGGACGTTCTCCAGGGCCTGCTCGGTCTGGACGTCGATCGCGGCCTCGTCCAGCAGGTCGCCCTCGGGAGTCAGGGCGATCTGTCCCGCGGTGAAGACCAGGTCCTCCGTCACGGTCCCCTGGCTGTACGCCCCGACCGCCGCCGGTGCCTCGTCGGTACTGACTGTGTCGCGCATGCCCGTGTGTGCGCGAGCCGCCCCCAAAACGGTGCCGGCGGGGACGGCGCCGACGCCCGCCGACTCCGCCGCCGGGGGTCAGCGCTCCCCGAGCGCCTCGCGGACCTGCCGCTCGGTCTCCTCGACGCTCCCGGCGTTGTCGACGGCGTGGTGGTCCCGCTCCAGGGGCTCGAACTCGGCGGCGATGGCCCGGTAGTCCTCGAACTCGGCCTCGCTGGGGTCGTCGGTCCGGGCCGCCATCCGCTCGCGGACCACCGACTCCGGGCAGGTCACCCGCAGGAAGACCGACGGGACGCCGAGGTCCTCGGCGACCGCCGCGACCGCGTCCCGGAGGGCGACCGAGCGGTAGGTTCCGTCGAGAACGACCGGCTCGCCCGCGGCCAGGCGCTCGCGGGCCCGGTCGCACATTTCCGCGTAGACGCGGCTGACCTCCTCGTCGGTGTAGCCGGGGTCCTCGAAGAGGTCCTGCCGGACGACATCGGTCCGGAGCACCCCCGCGCCGAGAGCGTCGGCGGCGGTCCGCGCGACCAGACTCTTGCCCACGCCCGGCGGACCACAGACGACCACCAGGGTCGGCCCCTCAGCCACGGCCGCCACCCCTCGCTCCGTCCGCCGTCGCCTGCTCCGCGTCCCGCCGTGCCCGCGTGGACGCCAGCATACCCGGCCCTCCCGCGTCCGAGCAAATCAAACCTCCGGCTCCTGGGCTCCCTGGACCCGGCGACGCTAACGACACGCGGACAGCGACACCGCCCACCGCCGACCGGCGCTACCGTTCGGCCAGGAGGTCCGCGATGGCCGCCCGGTAGGACGCCACAGTGTGCTCGACCTCCGGGAGCCAGACATCCTGGTACGAGGGGTGCAGGATCGGAACCACGCGCACCCCCAGACCCGGACAGTCGACCGGCTCCAGCACGTGCTCGATGAACCCGTCGATCTGCTTGCCTTCGAGGGCAAGAACCGACTGCGTGGCGTGTTTACCCGTCGGGACGACGACGCGGGGGTCGACGGTCCCGACTTCCTCGCGGAGGTACGGCCGGCAGTTGGCCCGCTCCTCCGCGGTCGGCTCGCGGTTGCTGCCCGCCCCGTCGCCCGGGAAACACTTCACGGCGTTGGTGTAGTAGGCCTCGGGGTGGCCGACGGCGGTCATCAGCTCCCGAACTCGACGGCCGGAGTGACGGGAGGTGTAGGCCAGCCCGGTCCAGTTGCCCCCGCGCCAGCGGTCCGCATCCGGGCTCCCCGCGCCCGGCGCCTCGCCGACGACCATCACCTCGGCGTCGGCGGCGCCGTTCCCCCAGGAGATGCACTCCCGACTCGCGACGAGGGCGGGGCAGCGCCGACAGTCCGCGGCGAGGGCGTTTTGCGTCTCGGGGTCGGGGGCGGCGGGCTCGGTGCTGGTGCCCGCCTTCGGGTCTGTGTCGTCCATCCGTCCCCTGCCGCGTCAGTCCCCGCCAGGCGCCTCGGGGGCCAGCTTGTCCGCGTGTTTCGATTCCAGTTTCTCCAGCTTCGGCGGGATCTGCATCCGGCAGTAGGGCTGGTCGGGGTTCTTCTCGAAGTAGTCCTGGTGTTTCTCCTCGGCGCGGTAGAACGTCTCCAGGCGCGTGACCTCGGTCACGACCCCCTCGTACTCGCCGCTCTCCTCGAGCTCGTCGATGTAGCCCTCGACGGCCTCGCGCTGGGCCTCGCCGTGATAGAGCACGATAGAGCGGTACTGCGAGCCGACGTCCGGTCCCTGGCGGTCCTTCGTCGTCGGGTCGTGGATCGTAAAGAAGACCTCGAGCAGGTCCTCGTAGCTCACCGCGTCGGGGTCGTAGGCGACCTGGACGACCTCGGCGTGGCCGGTCGAGCCCGAGCACACTTCCCGGTAGCTCGGGTCCTCGGTGTGACCGCCGGCATACCCCGAGACCACCTCGCGGACGCCGCGCACGCGCTCGAAGGCCGCCTCGACACACCAGAAACAGCCGCCACCGAAGGTCGCCAGTTCGGTTTCGCTCATGCCCCTTCGTAGGGTGTGCAGGCGTATAGCCCCTTTGCGTCCGCGTACCGGCCGGGCCAGTCGGCCTGACCGCTCGCCAGTCGGCGGACGGTCCCGGCAACATTTGTTAACGAAGGTGAATAATGACCAAAAATTATTTTTCATACTGATGTATGATAGACACTATCATGCAAACAACGGCACGAAGACGGACGTTCCTGAAGACGGTCGGTTCGGCGAGTGCGGCCGGGATGGTCGCGCTCGCGGGGTGTTCGGACGGTGGCGGCGACGGTGGGGGGCAGACACAGTTCACGTACGCCGGCGGGGAGAACGGATCCTCCCCCTACCAGGTCGGGTTGACCTGGGCCAACGAGATCCAGAGTAACACCGACTACGAACTCAGCGTGCAGACGACCGGGGGATTCAACGCCAGTCAGCGCCAGGTCGGGAGCGGAGCGATCGACATGGGTGCGGGGTCGACGCCGGACTTCCAGGCGGCGGACATGGGCCACCCGCCCTTCGAGAACCAGTTCGACACGAACATCCTGTTCACGTGTGCGGCGTACCCGTTCCCCATCGCGTTCACGACGGGCGATACCGACATCGATTACCTCAAAGACACCGCCGGCAAGCGGGTCGTCACCGGGCTCCCGGGGTCGACGGTCCACACCTACTACCGGCTGTTCATGCTCGCCAACGGGTACGGCTGGGAGGAGACCGACCCGGTCCGCGTGGGGGGTGAGGAGGGGTTCCAGAACCTCCAGGACGGTCAGGTCGCGGCGGTCATCACCGCCGGTGTCAACAACATCATCGGCCCCCAGGCCCAGCAGTTCATCCAGACTGCCGACGAACCGAAGCTCGTCGTCCCGGACGGCGAGGAGCCGACCGACCGGCTGATCAACGCCCGCGAGTACGTCGATAACTGGAACATCACCGGCGGCGTCGAGTGGGAGTTCAACATCGAGGAACTCGGCCCCGCGCTGGAGAACTCCGTCTACAGCGACCGGTCGTCGTACAAGACGGTCGCCGGGACGAACACCCACTTCACGACCCTTGATATGCCCGACGACGCCGTCCGCGAGATGGTCACTGTCGCCATCGAGAACCGCGAGACGCTGGCGGAAGGGACGGGGCTGTGGGCGGGGTTCGCGCAGGCCCCCGAGCAGTTCGCGACGCTCATCACCGACCAGGACGCCGAGGCAGCCCCGTTCCACCCCGGTGCCGTCGAGGCGCTCCGTGAAAACGACCTCTGGGACGACTCCCTGCCAGTGGCCGAACGATGACCATCATAAACCGGGAATCGCTCGACAGCTACATCGGCGACCTCATCGACAGTACGACGACCTCCATCGACACCACCGGCGAGGACGAAGACGAGGCCGAGGATGCCCAGACCGACGACGAGGAGATGGTCTCCTACTACACCTCCTCCAACTACCGCCGGCTGCTGTTCGTCGGGGTCTCGATACTCGCGGTCGCGACGACTATCTGGCACGTCCTCTTTGTCGTCGGCCCCGTCCTCTCGGGCCGGTCGTTCGTCATGACCCACTTCCTGACGATGGGCGTACTGGTCTTTTTGACGACGCTGTACACCGGCGAGAGTCGGCGCAAGCGGCTGCTGTACAACGGCCTCTCGGTGCTGATGGCGCTCATCATCGTGGGTGCGGCGGCGTATTTCTTCCTCGAGGGGGCCGCTGCATTCTCACAGCGGAGCGGGCTCCCGAACGATGCCGACATTCTGATGTCGTCGCTGCTCATTCTGGTCACGCTCGAGGGCGCGCGCCGAATCGTTGGCCTCCCGTTCGTGATTCTGGGGCTGGCCGCGCTCGCCTACGGCCTGTTCGGCAACTTCATTCCCGGCCCCCTCGGACACGCCGGACTGGACTGGACCCGGATCGCCGCCGGCGCGGCCTTCCCCAACTTTACCGGCGTGCTGGGGCGGTTCATGAGCCTCTCGGCGTCGCTGATCACGATGTTCATTTTCTTCGGCGTCTTCCTGTTGCACCTCGGCGGGGCGGATTTCTTCGGCGACTTCGCCAGCCGGATCGCCGGCCGGCTCCGCTCGGGGCCGGCCCAGGTCGCCGTCATCTCCTCGGGCTTCATGGGGATGCTGTCCGGCGCGGCCATCGCGAACGTCGCCGCCACCGGCGCCTTCTCGATCCCCCTGATGAAGCGGCTCGGCTACGACCGGGACTTCGCGGGCGCCGTCGAGGCGACGGCCTCGACCGGCGGGCAGATCACGCCCCCCATCATGGGCGCGACGGCCTTCATCATGGCCGACATCATCGGCACGAGCTTTTTCAACATTCTGGTCGCGGCGGCCATTCCGGCCTTCCTGTTCTACGCGACGCTGATGATCTCGGCACACCTGCGGGCGGTCAAGCGGGGCTTCGAGCCGATCCCCCGGGAGGACATGGTGAGCTTCCGGTCGCTTTTGGTGCGCTCGTACCTGTTCGTCCCCATCGCCGTCATCATCGTCTCCCTCTCGGAGGGCGACGCGGCCTACGTCTCCGCCTGGAAGGGGATGCAGGCGATGCTGGTGCTGTTCGCGCTCCACCGGCTGGTCGCCGCCCTGAACGACGGGGCACTCCTCTCGGGGGTCAAGGAGGTCGGCCGCTCGGTCACGCTGGCTTTCGACAGCGCCAGCCGGTCGATGGCGTCGATCATGATCGTCATCGCCGAGTTGGGGTGGATCATCGAGATATTCAGCATGACCGGCGTGTTCGGCGTCATCTCCTCGACCCTGCTCGAGGTCGCCGGCGGGAACCTTCTCTTCCTGCTGGTGATGGCCGGCCTGATCGGCATCGTGCTCGGGTTCGGGACCCCCTCGATCGTCGCATACCTCGTCGTGGCGCTGCTCGCGGCTCCGGCTATCGTCAACGCTCGGCCCGGCTTTCTCACCGACACGGAGAGCCTGAAGATCGCCGCCCACATGTTCGTGTTCTACTACGCCATCCTGTCGAACATCTCGCCGCCGGTTGCGGGGGCGTGTCTGGTGGCGACTGGCATCTCCAAGGGGAACTTCCTCAACACCTGCAAGTACGCCATCCGCTTTGCGCTCCCGATCTACATCATCCCCTTCGTCTGGATCTACAACCCGGCGCTCATCGCCAACGGCGGCCCCGTCGCCATCTTCACCGCCGTCGTCCAGGTGCTCGGCGCCATCCTGTTCCTCGCGGCCGGGTTCGAGAACTTCCTCGTGACCCGGTACACCCGGCCAGAACGGGCGGTCTCCTTCGTCGCCGCCGCGTTGCTGTTCGTCCCGTCGACGGTGTCCACGCTCGTCCCCCTCGCCGGCGCGACGCTGGCACTGGTCGTGCTGGCGGCCAACATCCGGCGGTACACCGTCGAGAACTCGATCGACGTCCGGGCACAGCTCAGCCGGAGCGACTGAGCCGGGTCCCCTCGACGTCGTCTGTCGTCGGCCGGTCCGAGCGCTCACAGGCGCCGGCGCCGCCGACCGGGCCGGTCAGCCGATGTAGCGCAGGTCCTCGTCGGTCGCCGCCGGGCCGCCCTCCATCTCCTGGATCTTCCGGACGACCTCCTCCATCTCCTCGGCGCGCTCCTCCAGCGAGCCGAAGTCGACCTCGAAGCCCAGCACGTCCTGCAGCACCTCGAGGACGGCCTGGGCGCTCTTGGGGTCGACGAGGTAGCCGCTGGTCTCGCCCATCAGGCAGGCCGCGGGGACGCCGCGGCGCTCGCCCAGCCCCAGCAGGAGCCCGCTGATACCGACGATCCCGCCGGCGGGCTCGTCCTCGCGGAACTCGACGCCGGCCTCGGTCAGGTCGTCGCGCTCGGCCTCGGAGGTGGCCGCGCCGACGACGTCGTACTCCTCGATGAGCTCGCCCGTGGGGACACCCCCGAGCGCGAACACCCGCTCGACGCCCAGGTCCCCGGCGACGTCGAGGAAGGCCTCGGCCAGGCCGTAGTGGCCGGGACCGTCCTGGGCCTGGTGGTCCCCGGTCAACACGAGCAGGTCCCGCTCGCCCGCGTCGACGGCGTGGATCTCGGCGTTCGCGAGCGTCGATACCCCGTCGTCGACGCTGACCTGCGGGGGGAAATGCGTGGAGTAGACCCGCCGGACGAGTTCGCTGTCGAGCTCCTCAACGAGGTGTTCGGCGGCGAGCTTGCCGACGTGGCCGACGCCGGGCAGCCCCTCGACCAGCACCGGGTCCTCTACCGCCGGCTCGGCGACGCTCTCGGTGTCGAATTCGTCCATAGCCTACTCCCGGGTGCGCCGCTTAAGAGCGCGTCGGTAGCTACCGTACGGGTCCTCCGGATTGAACGGCGCGGGGGCGCTGTTGACCGCCTCGGCCCCACACTCGGGGCAGGTCTCCCCCAGCGTGTACACCGGCCGGTCGTGGCGCTCGGCCCAGGCCGCACAGACGCGGATGTCCGAGCGCATCCCGCTACTCTTCGTCGGTCTCGCGCTCGCGGTGGAACGCCCCGGTCCCGCCCCGCTCGGTGACCAGCGCGCGGGCGCGCTCGGCGCTCGCCTCGAGTTCGGTCTCGGCGGTCTTGTAGTCCGGAGCCTGGACCTCGATGCGGTACTCCGGGGAGCCGACGTAGGTCACCTCGAGGTCGACTTCCTCGGGCACGCCGGGAGACTCGCCACTCTCGTCTCCCGAGGCCCCGTTCGAGCCGTTGGCTCTCACGGGACCCTCGCCGTTGCCCTCCGCGGCCTGCAGTGCCTCCTTGATCACGTCGACGCCGTCGCCGGTCGGGCACTCCAGGCTGACGTAGCCCGTCACCTTCACGTAGGGCACCGAGACGTTCTCGCGGGCGGTGTCGACGATGGCCTCGACTTCCTCCTCGTCGAGGTCGGACTCCTCGAAGGCCTCCGCACCGTGGATGGCCGCGGCCTCGAAGCCGTCGTACAGCGACCCGAAAGCCGCGAGCAGCTCGTTGGCAATGGCGGCGTACTGCTCGTCGTCCATGTCCTCGCCGAAGGCCAGCTCCATCCAGTTGTCGGCCTTCTGTTCGTTTTTCCACTCCTGGATCGTGTCCTTGCGCTGGTGGTCGTTGACGTCCTTCAGCGAGAGGTCGATCTGCTGGGCGCTCTTGTCGATATCGAGTACCTTCGCGACGACCCGCTGGTCGACGTTGACGTGGTCGCGGACGTTCTTGATCCACCCCGAGGCGACCTCGGAGATGTGACAGAGCCCGCGCTTGTCCTCGTACTCGAGCAGGTCGATGAACACCCCGAAGTCCTCGATCTCGTCGACACGGCCGACGACCAGTTCGCCGGGTTCGGGCCAGCCGCTGTATTTCATACCTGTCGGTTGTCGACGGCCGGTGATAACCTCGTTGCTTCAGCTGACCGCGGCGAAGAAGGAGTTACCGCGCCTCGACGGTCTCGGTGACCTCGCCCTCGAGGACGGCCTCACCGCCGGTCGGGCGGGCGAGTGTGTGACCACAGACCTGGCAGGCCACCTCAGTGGCGGCACGGCCGAAGACGATCTGTTCGTTCTCACAGTCCGGGCAGGCCACCCGGTAGAAGCTCCCCGCCATCAGTCCTGGAACTCCAGGCGGCCGGCGCGCCAGCCCTCGCGGCGGTGGGCCTTCCCGCAGTCGGTACACCGGTAGGTGAGGTCGGTCTTCTTGGTGGGCTTGTCGCCGCCGGGCACCTTCGAGAACTTCCCGTCGTTGCCGATGCCAGACTGACGCTCGGACTGGCGGCCGTCGACCTTGGTCATCCCCGAGGGACGACCGCTCCGGACCTTCTCGACCTCGTGTTCGTGGTGGGCGTTACAGTGCGGACAGTAGGTGTTGAACCGTCGCGGCATCTCCATAGATATCGACCTTGCGGGCCCGTTGGACAGGCCCGGTTAAAACCCGTTTGGTTCGGGCCGCCCGCCGAATCCGTTACGCGACTGCGGCACCACGCTGCGGCTCCGGAACGCCCGGAGCGGGCGCTGGGCGGGACGCGAAACGCCGCCGGAGAACCGCCCGGCGGCCGGCAGTCACAGTGACGTGAAGTGGCCGGCAGCGGCCGACCAGGTGGCTGGGTGGTGACCGGCTGGGCGCGCCCGCCCCGTGGCATGGACCTCAGGGCGGGGGCGCCGTTGTCCGTGTCGAACGCGACCTCGCGTTCGATCGGTCGGACCGGTCGGCCGACCAGGACGTGTGCGTCCGCTCCTACCGGCCCACCTCCAGCAGTGCTGCCTCGCCGCAGGCGCGACACCGCGAGGCCCGCAGGTCCGGGTCGTAGACGAGTGTCCCCTCGCCACAGTGTTCGCAGGGCATGTAGTTCGCCGACGGGACGAAGGCCCCGTCCGGGCTGGTCGTCGCCGGTACCGCGCCTGATGTCGTGTTTTCTTCTACACTCATCGATTAGTTCGAATATACGGATATACTTGAATTCTTTGCCCATATGTATCTAGAAGACCTATTATTCTATATGCACATCCAGATTGATCCGAGTAAAAGAGATATACGTCCGCAGAGTGGCTTCGACAGTAGCTATCCGGCCACTTCATCGACGCGGCCCCCGTGGTGGTGTCTGGGTTCTCCGGAGGCGACCCCGGAGCGAGTCGCACTGACGGCGCGCTTCGAAGTGCATAAGTGCGCTACGGGGAAATCCGCGGGTATGCAGAAGCTGATCATCCACGGCGACCCGGGGATCCGGAAGGGGGCCCGCATCGAGTACGACGGGGAGGAGTACGTCTGCTTCAGCGTCGCCCGCCAGGGTGACTGGCACGGCCCCACCGAGCCCAAGCTGTGGTGTACGGTCGGTGCGGAGGACGAGCAGGAGACCTACGAGCGCCGGGAGTACATCCCGATGCATCTTGACACCGAGGACGTCGACGCCGGCGCCGTCACCGTCCTCGAGTCGTCCTAGTCGAGGTACTCGCTCTCTCCTAATGCGCTCGCGTTGACGCGGTAGACGGTCACGTCCTCGAACGCCCTCGCCACCTCCGTCCAGGGCCGCTCGTCGACGCTCACGTCGTATCTTGCCCGCTCGGCCGGCCCGACGTAGACGTACCGCAGGTCGTACCGCTCGGCCAGGACCGCCTGCTGGTTCGGCGCCCCCGAATAGAGGAGTTCGACCGCCCGCAGCCGGGTCGAGTACGCAGCCTCGCCGCGGTACTGCGCCTCGTGGAACCACCCGAGTACCGTCGGCAGCCCCGTCAGACTCGCCGGCGCGCTCGCACCGTCCCCCTCCGGCGGGTACCAGGTGTACCCGCCCGGCGCCGCGGTGAGGATCGTGGGTCTTCCCTCCCGGCCGTCCAGCCACCGGACCCCCGGCGCCTCGCCGGGGTGGCGGACGTCGAGGTAGGCCAGCCCGTCGAAGGTGGGGTCGTCGGTCCGGGCGATGTCGGCCTCGCTGGTGAAGTGGTTCGCGAGCGCAAAGCCGCCGTAGACGGAGGCGCTCACGAGCAGGAGGGCGGCGCCGACCCGGACCGTCCGGCCGCGCCAGCCCCCGACCCGGGCCAGCAGCCACGCCAGGGCCGCCCCCGCCGCGAGACTCCAGAGCACCCACACCTGCATGTAGGTCTTGAAAACGGTGTTCATCCGGCCGACGTTCTCCCGGATGAAGACGAACTCCACGAGGACCACGAGGCCGGCGCCGGCGACCAGCAGGACCGCCTCGAAGCCGGGGCGGCGGCTGCCACCTCCGGCGGCGCCGGCGCTGTCGCCACTGTCCGGATTCCCGTCCCCCTCCGCCCCGCCGTCGGCCCGCGCCGGCGCCAGTCCCGGAAGCCCGGGCCGGCGGGCGAACAGCCACCCCAGCGCGACCAGCGGCGCGACCAGCCCGAGCGCCGCGACGTCGAGGGCCGCCGCGACCCCCACGAGCGCGACGCTGGCGACGGCCCCGAGTCGTGCCCGGCGCGTCCCGAGGGTGTCCGCCCCCCGGACGTAGAGGTAGCCCGCGAACACCGCGAGAAAGAGCCCGTGAACCACCAGCAACTCCCCGAGCGAACTCCGGTCGGGGAAGACGGCGACGGTCCGGCTGGTCACCGAGGTGACCCAGAACGGGAGCGACCACACCACGCCCAGCGCGAGGACGCCCCCGGCGACGAGCAGCCCGACGCCGGCCCGCCGGAATTCCCCCCGGATGCCGTCGCCGGTGCCCAGGCGCGAGCGGACGGGCGCGGGCAACAGCGATCGCGGGGCCGCGGGCGCGAGGACGACCGTGACGAGAACGAGGCCGGCGACGCTGGGGAACGACCAGGTGTTCGTGACCGCGACCAGCCCCCCGACGGCCGGGACCGCGCCCAGCAAGAGGAGACGGCGCCGCCCGACGCGGTCGGCGTCGGTCCGGTAGTACGCGAAACAGAGTCCGGCGACGAGCACGAGGAAGGCGGTGCTCATCATGTGGGCGTGCATGTCGCCGTTGAGCCAGGCAAACAGCGGGAATTCGTTTATTGTGAGCGCGTTCGGGGGGGTGTAGGTGGCGAAGTCAGCGGGGTCGTCGGCGACGACGCGGCTGGCCGACCAGTAGCTGAACTCCCCGGGACCGGCGGCCAGCCCCTCGACGGGGGCGCCCAGCGCGGCCGCCACCCTCTCGCCGCCAGGGACCAGCCAGACCAGCAGCCGGCCGGCCGCGAGCAGGTTCGCGGCCACGCCCACGAAGAAGGCGCCGAGGGCGGCCCCGAGCCGCCGGGAGGCTCCCCGGCTGGCGGCCACCTGGCCGGCGAGCCCGTAGACCGCCGTGACGAGCGTCGCGTAAAAGCCCGCCAGCGCGAGATTGTAGGCGAAGGGGCCAGCGGTGCCAGTGATGCGGGTCAGCGCCGCCGCGAGCAGGTGGCCGCCGTAGTAGTAGGAGAAGGGGCGGCCGGCGAACCACACGTCCTCGGCGGGGAGCGCGTCGGCCCGGACCAGCGACTTCAGCAGGCCGAAGTCGAGGAATTTCTCGCCGCCACCCGGCACGATCGCGGGGTCGACGGCCCGGACCGCCACCAGAAACAGGAAGGCGACGGTGAACACGGCCGCGGCCTCCAGGTAGCCGTCCGGTACGGGGTCGGCGCCCGAGCGGACATCGAGCAGGAGAGCCGCACCCACGAGCACCGCGACCCCAAGCCAGACGGCGGGACCGAGCGCGAGGTGGCCGGCCCAGAAGGTCACGAGCCAGAGAACCGCCAGTGCGAGGGGGAGGGCGAGCCCGCTCCCGTGCCAGGGGAGCAGGCGGGCGGCGACAGGCTGGCCGGCCCGGAGCAAGACGAGATACAGCGCCAGCCAGCCCGCGACGAGGCCGTACTCCATCGTTCGGGGGAGAGGCGGCGCCGGCTAAACCTCTTGTGACTGGCCGCGGCCGGCGTGGCCGGCGGTCAGTCGCCCCCGCCGGCACTGCGGTCTTGCAGGCGGGGCAGCACCCGCTCGCTCCACCGCTCGAGCTGGTCAAGCTGCTCGTCGACGTCGCGGGTGTAGAAGTCGAGCACGACCCGCGTCGTGCCCGCGTCGGCGTAGGCGGCGAGGTCCTCAAGGACCGCGTCGGCCTCGCCGACCAGCGGCTTTTCGGGATCCCGGTCGGTGTCGGTGCCGAGATGGGTCGCGCGGGTGACCGCTATCTCTGGCGTCCCCGCGCGGTCGAAATCCCGCCACGCAGCCATGATCCGCTCGCGGGTTTCGGCGACGGCGTCGGGGCGGTCCCAGAAGATGGTCCAGCCGTCGCCGTACTCCGCGAGCCGGCGGAATGACGCCCCCGAGCGGCCGCCGACCCACACCTTCGGGCGCCCCCGGGGTGGCGCCGGGTGGAAGCCGGTCCGCTGGAGGGAGTGATGGGGGCCGTCGAAGGCGAGTTCGGGCTCCTCGCGGGCGCGCTCGAAGAGGTCGAGGAACTCGTCGGTCCGGGAGCCACGCTCCTCGAAGGGGACGTCGAGCACCTCGAACTCGGTCTCCAGCCACCCCGGGGCGACGCCGAAGTCGAAGCGGCCGCCGCTCAGCTGTTCGAGGGTGAAGGCGTTGCGGGCGAGCACGGCCGGGTGGCGGTAGGGGACGATGCAGGTGTTCGTCCCGAGGTCGACCCGGTCGGTGACGCCCGCGAGATACGAGAGGACGCCGAAGCAGTCGTAGACGTCCTGCCCGATGTCGAAGGGCGCCTCGCCCGAGGGCGAGAACGGGTAGGTGTCGGGGATCTCCGCGGGGAGGGTGACGTGGTCGCCGACCCACACCGCGTCGAACCCACCATTGTCTGCTGCCGTCGCCAGCCGCTCGATGTTCTCCCTGGTCGCCTGTTCCCCGAACGTGCCGACCATGACGCCGACCTCTATCTCCATGGGTCGACCCTCGCGGGTCGCCCACAAGTAGTTTGGCGGCGATGGAGGGCGTCGGGGTCCGAACGCCGAGGGCCGGACGGTCCGGGAGTCGAACGGTTTTTTATCGGCCCGGGCAGACTGCCGGTGATGAGTTCCGTCGGCGTCGTAGTCCCCGCCTACCGCCCCGACGTGGACCGCCTGGTCTCGTATCTCGGCGACCTCCAGAAAGCGGTCGACCCCACAGCCCTCCGGGTCGAACTCGACGCGCCCGACGACACCGTCGAGGCGGCGATGGAGGCCGTTCCCCCGGGGGTGGCGGTCAGCACCGTCCCCTACCGCCGGGGGAAGGGCGCGGCCGTCACGGACGGCTTCGAAGCCCTCGAGACGGACGTGCTGGCCTTCGCGGACGCCGACGGCGCCACCCCGGCCGACTCGGTCGCGGAGGTGGTCGCGGCGGCACGGGATGGCACCGCGGACCTGGCGGTCGGCTCGCGCCGACACCCGGGCGCGACCGTCGAGAGCCACCAGACGCTGGCCCGCCGCTATCTCGGCGACGGGTTCGCGTGGCTGGCCCGCCAGCTGCTGACGGTCGACCTCTACGACTACCAGTGTGGCGCCAAGGCCATCACCGCGGAGGGCTGGCACCGGGTCCGCCAGCACCTCTACGAGCCCGGCTTCGCCTGGGACGTCGAGCTGGTGGCCATCGCCGGCGCGCTTGACCTGGAGGTCGCTGAGATCCCGGTCCACTGGAACGACCGGCCGGGCTCGACGGTCTCGCCGGTGCGGGATTCCCTGCGGCTGGGTCGGGCGCTGCTCGCGGCCCGCCACCGCGCCGAGCGCCTGCGGGACAGCTCCGTCCACACTGCCATCGCCGCCCGGCGCGGGGAGTCACCGGCGCTGGTCGAACAGGACTCGCCGGAGCGATGAGCTTCGTCGACGCGCTGCGGTCGCGGGTCAGATTCGGCAAGTTCGTCTCCGTCGGCGTGGTCGGCGCGGTCTGTGACACGACCGTGCTCGTCACCCTGACTCAGCTGGGTGTGCTGCCCGAGGTCGCGACGCTCGTCGGGATCGAGACGGCTATTCTGGTGATGTTCGCGGTCAACGAGAACTGGACGTTCGCCGACCACGGAGCCGCCGACGGGCGGTCGCTGCTGGGCCGGCTGGCCCGCTCGCACGGCGTCCGCGCGGCGGGGAGTCTCACGCAGTTCGTCGTCTTCGTCGCCATCTTCCGTGGATTCCCCCTGACTGTCCCCCTGGCGGGAGTCAACTTCTGGCTGATCGCCGCGAAGGGCGGCGGGATCGCCGTGGGGATGGTTGTCAACTACGTCTTCGAGAGCCTCTTTACCTGGCAGGTTCACCGGAACTGAAATCGACCGAGGGGAAACACAATCCTTAACCGGCAGACTCGGTTACGAGCGGGTAGCGGGATGGGATAGCCAGGAGATTCCGGCGGGCTCATAACCCGCAGACCGGTGGTTCAAATCCACCTCCCGCTACTTCTCAGCGAACCAGTCGCGGAGGTTCATCTCCGCGACGACCGGCGAGCGTGTGCGGAGCGGTCACGGTGGTTTGAACGAGAGAACCGCGAGCGTAGCGAGCGGTTCGCGTGGTTCAAATCCACCTCCCGCTACTCCTGATGAACAACTCTCGAGCGGCGCGTTTCATCGCGCCGCGTTCTGTGAGTGTGCAGTAGTGTCGGGTGGATTTGAACGAGACGAGTCGCAGCCCGCACAGCGACCGGCAAGGGAGCGAGCAGGACCGTCTCGACGTGGTTCAAACCCACCTCTCGCTACTCCCGGCGGTACGCCGGTGCCCGTCGGCCGCTTCGTGGTGCGTTCCAAGCGACTGGGGACGAAATTGGGAAAGCCTCGGGTGACAATTGAGAAAACTGTTTTCAGGTGCTGATCCCTGCTCCGCGGTATGGAACGGAGAACGTTCCTTTCGGTTGGCGGTGCATCGGTCCTCGCACTCACGGCTGGCTTCCCCTCCATCGCTGCCAAGCCTGTCCGAGACGGGCCGGCGGCGGTCGTCGAAGCGTACTACCGCCGTGCACGTGCGGCTGAAGACAGTGAGACCTTCGCCGAACAGGTTCCGGAACTCACACACAGCGTGTCGCCGCTCTCGGAGCTCGCGACGGACGCCCCGATGGCCTTCGACGGCACGCTGCGCCAGGAACTCGTCGACGTCGAAGTGGTCGAGGAGGACGTCGGTGCCGAGCGGATCGAGGACATTTCGGACTTTTTCGCCGCGTCGGTCGGCGAGGAGGGGATCGCGCAACTGGCCGGGAACAACGCCGTCGTGGCGGTCATACTCGAGGCCGACGGGGTCATCGGCGGGCGGGTCGCAAAGGAGTGGCTCGTCGCGCCGGAGGACGGCGAGTGGCGACTGGTCTGGTTCGACGGCAGGAACAGCCCCCGGGCGGCCGTCAGGGAGTTCGTCCGCGAGGTGAACGTGGCCGGGAGTATCGAGGCACTCGACGACCCCGTCGACGACCGCTCACACAGCGTCTCCCCGCTCCCGAGCGTCGTCGAGTACAACCCCCGCTTTTTCGCCGGGCTCCGCCGCCAGGAGCTCGCCGGGACGGAAGTCGTCGCGGAGAACCTCGACGCCGGAGCGCTCGCCGACCGCTTCGGCCTGTTCGCCAACTGGGCACGGCGGGCGGACATCGAGCCGATTGCGGGGGAGAACGCGGTCGTCGCGGTGTCACTGCGCGACGGCTCCATCGGGGTCGGGGAGTTCGTCCAGGACTGGCTCGTGGCGCCCGAGGCTGGCGAGTGGCGGGTCGTCTGGTTCCAGTAGACTCCGGGCGCTCGAGCGGGCGACCGGTCAGACCCCCAGCCACTCGTCCTTGCGGACCTCGTAGCCGTTGGCCCGGCAGAACTCCGCCGCCTCGCGTCGGACCGCCCGCGAGCCCGGGATCCGGTCTTTCTCCCGGATCCGGTCGACGATCCAGTCGGTGATGTACCGGACCCCTTCGTCCTCGTCGTCGGCGTCGACCGCCTTGAGCGCCCGGAGGGTCTTCTCGTAGGCTTCCCGCTGTGAGGTTCCCAGGGAGACGTTCGAGACTGTCTCGCTGGCTTCCAGGATCCGCTTCATCGACGCGGCGATCGTCGGTCGCTGGACGCGTACCCGGACGTCTTCGGGCGCCTCGAAGGTCTCCCCGTCCGTCTCCGGGACCAGCTCCGCGACCGTGTATTTCCCCTCGGCTGAGTCGAGTTCGCGGTCGCCCACTGTCGCGACCACCTCCGCACCCGTCGCCGGGAACTCCAGGCTGTCGAGCGCCACCTCGAGGTCGCCGAGTTCCCGCTCGTCGACCGGCGGCTCGGTCTCCTCCCACCGTTCGAGTTCTGCGAGGATGTCGCGCTCGCGCTGGCGTCGGTCGGCGTCCTGTGCTTGCTTGTCGCGTCCTCGTTTGTCGTCCGCCACGTCCCAACGTGGGCCGCCCGGCCGCATAACCCTGAATACCACCTGCGTGCCGGCTACGTGTCACACGCTCCAGTCTTCCTCGGTGTAGCACATCTCCCAGAACTCGCCCTCGAGGCGGGCGCTGGTCAGGAAGGCCTCCCGCATCGCCTCGCGTTCGCCGGGATACTGCTCGCCACAGCGGTCGACGAGGTCGCGCATCCAGGCGACGGACTCGCGGAACTCGTCGCCGGTGTACTTCTCGATGAACGGGGTGTACCGGTGCTCCTCCGTGGTCAGGTCGGCCATGTGGTCGGCGACGTCCAGGTAGCCCTGGCCACAGGGGTAGACCGCCGCCATCAGTTCGGCGAAGGAGCCATCGTAGGCCGTCCGGACCAGGAAGTTGGTGTAGGCGACGCAGGTCGGCGCCTTCCGGGCGGATTCGAGGTCCGCCGGTGAGAGACCCCACTCGGCGGCAAAGTCGCGGTGCAGGTCCATCTCGTGGTCGAGGACCGTGTGAGCAACCTCCATCAGCCCGGTCATCGTCGCCTCGTCGTCGGCTTTCGTCCCCGCGAGGGCGAACACCCGTGCGTAGTCCAGCAGGTACCGGTAGTCCTGTTTTACCCAGTGGCGGAAGGCCGCCTCGTCGAGCGTCCCCTCGGCCAGTTCGACCACGAAGGGGTGGGCTTTCTGTGCGTCCCAGATCTCCGCGCCGTTCTCGAGCAGTCGGTCGCTGAAGGCCATACCGGAGGCGTACCGCCGAACCGGTTTATAACTAACTACTACAACTTAGTTATACCCGCCGCTCCGACCGGCAGCTTCCCGCTCCGGACTCCTGCCGGAATCGCCGGCCATAATGCCGGGGGCCGCGAATCCGGCCTGTGGACAGTCGCCTCCGGACCGTCGGCGCGTTCGTCACGCTGGCCGTCGTCTGGGGGTTTTCTTTCCTGTCGATCGCCGTCGGGCTGGAGTCGCTGGCGCCGCTTCTGTTCGCGGCCTTCCGGTACGACGTCGCCGCCGTGGTGTTGCTGGGCTACGCGCTGGCCCGGGGGGTCGACTGGGCGCCGACGGCCCCCGCGGACGCCGCGGCCGTCGTCGCCGGCGGGGTCTTTCTGGTCAGCGCCAACGGCTTTCTGTTCGTCGGTCAGCAGACCGTCCCGAGCGGGGTCGCGGCGATCATGCAGAGTCTCGTCCCCATCGTCACCTCGCTGTGGGCGCTGGCCCTGTTGCCCGAGGAGCGGGTCTCCGCAGCCGGCGCCGTCGGGATCGGACTCGGATTCGTGGGCGTCGCACTGGTGGTCCGGCCGGACCCGACGAACCTGCTGGGCGGCGACGCGGTCGGCCGGCTGCTCATCCTCGCGCAGGTGACGAGCGCGGCCCTGGGTGGCGTCCTGATCCAGCGGGCGAAGCCGACACTCGACCGCGCGGCACTCTCGGGCTGGTCGATGCTCCTGGGCGGGCTCCTCCTGCACGCCGCAAGCGCCGGTCTCGGCGAGGCGTTCGCGCTCCCGACGACGACCGTCGGGTGGCTCGCGGTCGGCTACCTCGGCGTGTTCGCCACCGGGCTGGCCTTCTTCATCTACTACTGGCTGCTGGAGACCCGCGGCGCGCTGGAGACCTCGCTTGTGGCGTATCTGGTGCCGGTGGTTGCGACCGTCGCCGGGGTCGTCGTCCTCGGCGAGGAGATCACGGTGCTGACTGTCGCCGGCTTCGGCGTCGTCTTCCTGGGGTTCGTCCTCCTCAAGCGACGTGCCATCGCGAACCTCGTCGACGAGGTCAACCGGGCCGTCGGGCGGCCGGGTGACTGACTACCGGAACTGCATCCCGCCGTTGACGTTGAGGACTTCGCCCTGGACGTAGTCGTTCTCGAGCAGGTACTCGACGGTGTGGGCGACGGTCTCGGGCTCGCAGGCGTACTGGGGGAGGTGGGTGTCGACGTTCTCGTGACCCCGGAACCCCACGGATTCCAGATATTCGAGGATCTCGTCGTTCATCTCGGTCTCGACGGGGCCGGGTGCGACCGCGTTGACCTGGAGGCCCTCACCACCGTACTCCCGGGCCAGCGCCCGGGCGAGCCCGTGCAGGCCGGCCTTGCTCGCCGCGTAGCCCGCGTCGACGGTGCCGGCGGTGCCGCCGATCGAGGAGACGAAGACGACGTCGCCGTCGGGTTCGAGGTGTTCGACGGCCGCACGGGTAACGTAGAACGCGCCCGTCAGGTTCGTCCCCACGACCCGTTCGAAGCGCTCGTCGTCGAGGTCGGGGGTCCGGGCCGGCGCAACGACGCCGGCGTTGTTCACGACGGCGTCCAGCCCGCCCAGACCCTCGACCGCCGAGTCGACCATCCCCGCGGCCGCCCCGGAGTCGCGGACGTCGCCCTGCACGGCCGTAGCCGTTGCTCCGCGCTCGCGGGCCGCCTCGGCGACTTCCTCGGCCGCGTCCGGTGACTCGTTGTACCCGACCGCAACGTCGTGCTTGCCGGCCAGCCGCAGTGCCGTCGCTCGACCGATCCCGCGACTCGCGCCCGTGATGAGAACGCGCATGCGATTCGGTCGTTGTACCACCGGCTAATCGGTTCCGGTCGGCTCCGGCGCGGCGGGTGCCCCTCTCGCCGGGGAGACCGTCGCCGTTCAGTCGTCGCCCTGCTCGTCCACGATGACGACCTCCCCGCCCTGGATATCGACGTTGATCAGCGTCTTCACGTGGTAGCCGGCCTCGTCGATTGCGTTCTCGCCGCCGACTTTCTTGATCACGGCGACAGTGTCGACGACCTCGGCGCCGATCCCGTCGAGCGCGTCGAGCAGGGCGGCGAGCGTCCCGCCCGTCGAGAGCACGTCGTCGATGACGACCACGCGGTCGCCCCCGCTGACGTCGTTGATGAACATCTCCGACTCCTCGTAGCCCGTCGCTTTCGAGAGCGCGACTTCCCCGTCGAGGCCGTACTCCCGCTTGCGGGCGACGACCACGGGGATGTCGGTCATCAGCGAGACCGCAGTGGAGATGTGAATCCCCATCGCCTCGGGGGCGATGATCTTGTCCACGTCGTCGATGTCGGCCTTGCGGACGATCCGGACGACGATCTCCCGCAAGAGCTTGGGGTCGAGCTTGGGGACGCCGTCGCTGACCGGGTGGATGAAGTAGTGATACCCCTCTTTCTCGACGATCGGCGTCTCCCGCAGCGAGTCCGCGAGCCGGTCCATACTCGCGGTACTGCCAGGCCGGGCAAAAACCTGTCTCACCGGGCCCACCGTCGGCCCGCTGCGGGGACGGTCGGACGGGGCGGACGGGGGCAGCCCGGGCGCCGGCTCACCCGGTCACCTCGACGACGACCGGCTCGCGGTACAGCGTGGTCTCGCCGCCGGACCCGCGCAACACCAGCCGGAGTTCGCCGGTGTACCGCTCCCGGTCGACCGCTCCGGGGTCGAAACTCAGCCGGTCCATCGAGAGCTCCGTCCGGCCCTGCTCGCCGGGCCGAAGGAAAAAGACCGACGAGCGGCTCTTGAGCCCGGGGACGCTCAGCGAGTAGGTGAGCACGGGCCGGCCGGTCACCGCCGAGACGTCGACGGCGGCGTCGGGCACCTTCAGGTAGTAGACGTCGGTGCCGTACTGCCCGGGCTCGAGCGTGGCCCGGTCGGGCATCGAGACCACCGAGACCGTCGCCGACCCGGTGCCGGGCGCCGGCCCCGAGACTCCGCCCTCCGGGACGGCGACGGCGCCGACCAGCGGCCCGCTGGCGACCGTCACCAAGAGGATGACCGCGGCCGTCGCGTAGACGGCGGCCCGCGAGCGTTCCATCGGTCGCCCGGACGCGGTCGGGGAACAAAAGGGTGGCTCCCGACATCGGCCATGGAGCGAGCCGGGACAGGGGCGCTGGCTCGCAGCAATCCGTATCAGGCCGGCACGTCGACGGCAGTCAGCGTCGCCGTCCGGGCGCCACCGGGTGCGGTCCAGACGACCCGCACCGTGTCGCCGGGCGCGACCGCGAGCGCGAAGCTGTCGCCGGCACCCACCTGGCTCCCGGCGGCGTAGGAGGGAGTGTCTGCGAGCTGGTCCGACCCCCCTGGATAGCTGACGCTGACCCGCTCGGCCTCGATCCCGTCCCCGCTCGTGAACGCGACGTCGAGTTCGCCGGTTTCGGCGGTGCTGTCGCCGTCGAAGTCGTCCCCGTAGGAGTTGCCCCAGCTGTCCGTCGACCCGTCGGGGCTCGCGGTGTACTTCGTCGAGAAACTCGTCTGCGGGGCGGTCGTGTTGATCCGGTCGCCGAAGCCGAAGACGAAGGCGGCGGCCGTGGCAGCCAGCACGACCGTCACGGCCACCATCAGGACGACGCCGATGACCGGGCTGACCGACCGCTCCTCTCGCAGCGCACCCAGCTTCACGGCACTCCCCCCGTACCGTCCGCCCTGTCCACGTCGCCCGTCTCGCCCGCGTCGCGCTCCCGCCGCCCGCGACCTGCGTTGTGGTGGACGGTTCGGGACACGGTCTGTATGCCGGCCGGCCGCCGGTATAAACGCTCCGGCCCTCACCCCAGGACGCCAGCCAGCCGGTCGGCCACCCGGGCGCCCAGGTCGGCTTTCGACCCCTCGACAGTCTCGACCCCGTCGACGTCCACCAGCAGCGCGCGAGTCCGCTCGGCACCCATCACGCTCGCGTCGTTACCGACGACGAAGGTCAGGCCGACCCGCTCCATCGTCTCGCGGGCCTTCGCGACGATGGTCTCGTCGTCACCACCGGTCTCGGCCTTGAAGCCGACGACCGGCAGGTCGGGGTGGCTCTCGCGGACGGTGTCGATCAGCTTCGGCGTCGGTTCCAGTTCAATCGTCAGCTCCTGGCCCGAGCGCAGTTTCTCGCCGGCGGTGTCGACGGTGTAGTCGGAGATGGCCGCCGCCGAGACCAGCGCATCCGCCTCCGGGGCGTGGTCCTCGACGGCCGCGAGCATCTCGGCGGCGCTCTCGACCTGTTCGGTGTCAGCCCAGGGTATCTTGGGCCCGTCGTGAACGAGCACCACCTCCGCGCCGCGTGCGTAGCAGGCCCGGGCGACCGCCCGGCCGGTCTTCCCGGAGGCGCGGTTCGAGAGCGTCCGGATGGGGTCGACTGACTCTGTCGTGGCGCCACTGGTGACGACGACGGTCTCGCCGGCAAGCGAATCCGGAGTCGTCGCCCGCGCGACCTCCGTGACAATGGCCTCCTCCGCGGCGATCTTCGCCTTTCCCTCCTCGATGCGAGGGTCGGCGAAGCCGACGTCCCACTCCGCCAGCCGGTCCAGCGCATCCAGCACCCCGGGGTGGTCGTACATCGGCTCC
>Ga0207714_1000138_pt1 | contig 47223 bp, 35 predicted proteins | sample PonA232FremontCA_2_FD_187270 | JGI IMG/M metagenome (GOLD analysis project Ga0207714, IMG submission 187270) | Marine sediment microbial community from Fremont, CA, USA - Pond A23 Sediment 2 (SPAdes) | ecosystem: Environmental > Aquatic > Marine > Unclassified | place: USA: Fremont, California... | reverse complement strand
TACCGGCGGCGACGCCGAGCCCGGCGACGCTGCGGAAGAATGCCCTGCGGGAGCCACGGACCTGCTTTTGTCGCTCTTTCATGACTTCGATACTCCGCTGTGAGATGCGGCGGCGCGGGGTGCTTCGGCCCCGAGCCAACCGCGCTCGAACTCGACGAAGGCCGCACCGAGGCGGCCGACGGCTCGATAGAAATCGCCACTCTGTGCCGTCTGCATGTCGGCGAAAAAGGCCGGCATCCAGGAATCGATATGCTCGCTGAAGAAGATGCGCTGCGTGGATTCGTCCTGACCCTCGCCCGGGTCGGCCAGCAGGCCCATAACCTCGGCGATGGCCGCGGCGTGATCCTCGGGCTCGCGCACGCTCTGCTGGCGCTCGAAACCGAGCAGGGCCAGATCGCGTCGCAGGGCGACGAGGGGGCGGTCCATCAGGAAACCGGTGCGGTACCACGAGGCGTAGGGGACGAGTTCGCCGCGGCCGATACCGATGAAGAGGTCGTGGAATTCGTCGTCGAGCGGGCCGTGCTCGACGTGGTCGGCGGCGGTGGCGAGTGCCGACCAGGCCTGGCCGAGCTCGCCGGGTTCGGATCCGTCGTCTACGGTGCTTGAACCGGTCTGAACCAGGTGGGCGAGTAATGACGGGTCGGGGGTGCTTCGAAGTGCAGCGGCGAGGGCGAACCAGGTCACCGAGCGGAATACGGGGACTCCTTTACCCGGGGGTGGTGCCTCTACCTCATCGATGGCTTGACTGCGCGTCATCGCGTTTCCAGCGGGCTACTGGTCCAAACATAAAACGTTTGTAACCGCCTGGCAAATGGATTGGGCGCGACCGGTTTTTGCAAATAGGAGTGATTCGCATATCAAGACACGTGAGAATGTTTGTGATGCGCATTGTGGTGAAAATCGGTAACAGGCACATCACAAAACAGTAATTTGCGCTGGTCAATTCTGAAGGTTGATCGAGCCCTGATCGCGCATCATGGCCTTCACGCGGCAGTCTTCGCAGAGCCAGAGGCGGCGGCGGGCCGATTCGTCGGCGAACATCCAGTGCTGGGCGAGGCGTTCTTCCATGCGCTGGATAACTTTGACCGGCGCGAACGCCTTGCCGCAGCCCGGGCAGTTGTGCATCTCTTCTTCGTTGAGTAGCCGCTCTTGCGGTTCCACCTGCGCGGCGAAATCGATCCGTGGCTGCAGGCCGATCGCGTCTTCGGGGCAGGTGGTCTCGCACATCCCGCACTGCACGCAGCGATCTTCGCGGAATTTGAGCTTTGGTTCCTCGCCACCGCCGATAACAGCCTGAGTCGGGCAGACGGAGACGCAGGCCATACAGAGCGTGCAGGCGTCCTGGTCGACCTCGATCGTGCCCAGCGGGGAGGCTGCGGGCAACGGCTGTATGCTCGCGCTGGAGCCCGTCTGGCGGTACAGGTGTTCGATCGCACGCCGCATGCGGGCACGCTTGTCGCCGAGGCCGGCGAAGGTGGCCGGCTCTGCCACGGTGGGGGCAGCCTCACCCGTGAGCGCGCTCTCGTCGCCGCCGATATCGACGATCGCAAGCCGATCGGCGGGGATGTCCAGGCCGGCAAGAATGGCCTGAGCGACTTCCATCTGGTCGGCGGTCGCCGCCCGTTCGGAGGGCGGGGTGTCGCCCGGCATCGCGAGTACGACACGGCCGGCGCCGAAGGCCAGCGCGGACAGCCAGGCGTCGGGGCCGATGCCGCCGGTGTCCTCGACCTCGACCGGCAATACGGACTCGGGCATGTCCGCGGACCATGCGGCGAGCGCGCCCGCGCCGGCCTCGGCATCGTGGAAGAGGATGACCGGATCGCTTCCGCCGGCTTCGCGGTAGCGGCGCAGCAGCCGGCGCAGCTCATCGACGAGCTCCTCGCCGGAGGGCGCGGTATAGGTGATCGCACCGGTCGGGCAGGCAGTCGCGCAGCTGCCGCAGCCGAGGCACAGGAACGGGTCGACCTCGATGCGCTCCCCGAGCGAGTGGATGGCCTCGGTCGCGCAGTGATCGAGGCAGTTCGTGCAGCCGCTCTGGCCGCGGCTGCCATGGACGCAGAGACCGGGGTCGTAATCGAAGTAGCGCGGTTTGTCGAAATCGCCGACGAGATCCGGCAGGCCTTCGAGCACCCCGGCGAGTTCGTTTTCGTCGTCGGGCGCGAAATAGCCGAGCGGCAGCTTCTGCCGCTGGATCGCCGCCGGCCGGTCGAGATCGACCACCAGGTCGAAGGTTGCGGACGGATCGAGGCCGAAGCCTTTGCACAGATCGATCGTCTGCTCGCCATCTTGGACCGTGACCCGGAAGGCGCCCAGATAGCCGTCGACGCTGTCGGGGCGTGCACGGAGCAGGCGTGGTCCGAAATCCTCGGTATCCGGACGCTCGATCCGGTCACTGTCGGGATCGGTCGCGAGGACGCGGACTTCGAACGATGCGTCGAGTCGCCGCGCGGCGGCGCCGGCGGCGTCGAGCGGGCCTTTTATGAGTACGCGGTTGCCCGCGTTGTAGGTCACCCAGGCCATCGGCTCGGGCGTGGCGCCATGGCCCCGGTTGGTGTTGCACGCGGCCGTCCGGGCCTGGCCGTCGGTCGAATCCGCCGGCAGCGCCGGTATCGCATCAGGTCGTGTCATCGGTGTCCCGGTTGGTTGCCGTTCGCGTCGTGCCGGTTGGCTCCGGCGCGTCGTCGGCGGGTGTCGGTTCGTCCAGCGTGGCTGCCTGTTGCGCGTCCCTGCCCGCGGTGGCGTCGGTGTCGTGTGACGCTGTGTGCTCGGGCTCGCCCTGTTCGCCCCTGTGCGCGCGCTCGGCCTCCACATTCCGTTCGGCCTGCTCGGTCTTGTCCTGTTCGCGCTGGCGCAGCCGTTCCGTGTGGTGGCGCATGTGGGCGGTCACGGTATTGCCGAGCGATTGGAACTGGGTGTAGTCCTCGTCGTAATCATCGAGCCCGTCGCGCACGTTGAATGCCGGCGAAGAGAACAGCCGGCGCATGGCGGCACGGCGAAAGGCGCTCGATACGCGCTTGGTGAGATAGGCGCTGAAGTCGCTGTTCGGTTCGAGCGTGTCCGGGTGGGGCAGATCCGGTGCGGCGGCCGTGTCGGAAGGTTCCGCGTCCCGCGCCGGCGTGCTTGGCGTTGCCTCCACGGTGTCGTCGGTTGCCGGGGCGTCGGTATCCGTGTCGACAGAGGCTGTGGCCGCCTCGGTTTCCTCAACCAGCCCGCCATGCTCGGCCTCGTGTTTGCGCCGGGACCAGCGGGCCAGGAAGGAATCCTCGCGCGCGGTGTCCCCGGACCGGCGGTTATTTCCGTCGCTGGGCATCTTCGGCCTCCGCGGCCCAGTTGCGACGTTTGCGTTTGTGCGGTTTTACCGGCCGGTAGTGCTTCATCACGAATTCCTCGAGTTCCGTGACCAGTTCCGCCGGCAGCGGTGCGGAGAAGACGGTGTCGTCGGTCTCCATGTGCGCGCCGGCTTCGTCGTAGTTGGCGGTGACGACGAAGGGCTCGAGATCGATGTCCTCGCCCGGGCGGCAGATCACGCAGAGCGAGGGCTCGCGCCCCACGAGGTTGTACCAGTAGCTCTCGGCGGCATCGCGGAACATCAATACGCGCAGCCCGGCCCACTCGAAATCGTGCTGGCCCTGGGATTGATGCACGAGGCGGCGCTCGGGCTGCTCGGGCGGGTCGGTGTCCGGCAGCACCGCGAGCAGTTCCCAGCGCGGGATGCCCCAGGGCGAATCGGGATTCTCACTGCGGCGCATGAGTACGCGTACCGGCCGGATCTTCTCCGGTCGGCCCTGTCCGGTCCGTCCGATCATGGAAGCCACCTCTCGGGGGTTCTGATCATGTCTCAGGCCTCCGGGATGATCCGAACCACCGGATGCGGGCTCTCCCAGCTCGCCTGCGGCTGCTCGTGGGTATGGAACTGTTCCTCGACGTTGTCGTCTTCGCCGATCGAGCGTTCGAGCGACAGGATCGTATTGACCGGGCGCTCGCAGAGGCGATCGACGAACGCGAGTTCCTCTTCCGCCTGAGTGCGCGCCGCCGCCTCGTCGGGCGCGCCGAATCGGTCGGTGAACACGGCGGTCAGCCGATCCAGGGCGGCCTGCCGATCGGCGTCGCTGACCTCGGCGATCGTGACCAGCGTCCCCCAGCCGAGCGAGTCGAGCCCCAGGAAACCGCGACGGAACGCCTCGGCCGAACTCCCGCCCAGGCGCTCCGGCGGGACGTCGTCGAAGGTGAACATGAAGGTGCCCGGGACCGCGAGCTCGCCCGCTTTGGCGGCTGGCAGGTAGACCTCTGCATCCGAGTCGTCGAGTCGCAGTATTCGCAGCAGGCGCAAGGTATTCCCCGGTTGTGTGTTTTTTTCAGGGGTACTCTTCGACCGAACCCGGTGTCAAGGTTCGGCTGGGGAGTGGGCTTGCTGATAATCGTACGCGCACCCGTCTTTGCAAAATACCGGACTCGATCAAAACCGCAGCTCGTAGCCCGGATGGAGGCGAAGCCGGAATCCGGGACGTCGATACCCCGGATTCCGGCTTCGCCTCCATCCGGGCTACATGGAGCGGACGTCGAGGCCGACGGGATCGGATTCAGCGCAGCTGGCTGTCCTTGCTGCCGCGGCGGTTGTAAAGACTGGTCTGCCCGTGTTCCTGGTCGTGCTCTTCCTGGCAGGCGACGCAGAGCCGTACGCCGGGGAGCGCCTGGCGGCGGGCTTCGGGGATCGGGCGGTCGCATTCCTCGCAATGCGTGAGGCTTTCGCCTTCGGGCAGGGACGAGCGCGCCCGCTGCACCTCGTCGTTGATGGTGCTCTCGATCTGCTCGTGGACGTCGTCCTCGTCACCGAAGCCCTTGGCCATGATGATGTGCCTCGTCGTTTTGACTCGTGAATACCGGCGAGGTTCGCGCCGGATGGTCGCCGGATCACCGTTTCGCAGAGGATAGGCCCGCCCGCTGTGCGCTGCCAAGTCGCGCGCCCTGCGTGGACGCGCATACGAATCCACGATCCACGATCCGCAATGCGATCTCGCTCGGAGGCGCAGGCGCGTCAGTCACGGTCAACGGCGAGGTGTCTCCGGGCGCGTATCGACCTCCGGGACGACGACCGACTCGGCGCAACCTTCCTCGGCAGTGGCCGAAGTCCCGGAAACCGGGATTACCTCGGGTGCACGTTGTCCATGAACCGCGTATTGCCGCAGGAACCACACGAGGGCGACCGCCTGCAGGACCACGGTAGCGGCGAATGCGATCCGGTAGCCGGCCGGATCGTATTGGCGGGTGACCGGGTCTTCCCAGCCGCTCAACACCCCGCCGATCGCCCACTGTATGGTGAATGCGGCCAAAAATACCAGCACGTTGAGGGCGGTGTTGGCGCGCCCGGCCAGATGGCGGCCGAAGTGACGCGACAGCAGCGAGTAGCTCAGGCTCCCCGATGCGGCGAGGAAGCCGACGCCGACGAGCAGCACCCATAGCATGGGGCCGGTGAGGCCGACAGCGAGGATGGCAATGGCGATCATGAATGCCGTCATACCGCCGGCCGCGACGGTGACCGGGCGCAGTCCGAGACGCGTCAGCCGTTCGGTGAGCAGCCCGAGCGCGAGAAAACCGATACCCAGGCTCGCGGCGATGATCAGCAGATGGGTGGCGACCGCATCGCGCCCGAAACCGGCGACATCACGCAGCCAGGGCCCCGCCCAAAGCCCGTGGATCGACAGGGACGTCCCCATCGATACGGCGGCCAGCGGGGCGATACCGAGGAAGAACGGATCGCGAAACACGAGGCCGAGGCCGCGCAACTGATCCGTGAAGGTCGTATGGCCGGGCGGTTCATGATGGTCCGGGACGATCGTGAACACCGCCAGCGAGAGGGCCATAGCGAATACACCCAGTCCGATGAACAGCGTCCGCCAGTCCAGCACCCCGAGGAACCACTCGACCGGGACCGTAGCGCTGATCGCGCCGAGCGCGCCGAATGCCAGCAGGCAGGCGTAGACGGACGGCAGCCGATGCGGGGCGAACCACATGGCGAAGGCCTTGAACGCCGCCATCATGCAGCAGGAGACGCCGGCGCCGATCAGGGCGCGGCCGATGGACAGCCCGAGGAGGCCGTCGGAGAACGCGAACACGAGCGAACCCGCGGCGGCGAGCGTGAGCAGGGCCGCCTCGACGCGACGGGGACCGAAGCGGTCGAGGAGGATACCCAACGGCAACTGGAGCACCGCGAAAGCGGCCATGTACATGCTGGTCAGGAAGCCGAGCGCGTCGGCGCCGAGGCCCGTATCGGCGACCAGATCCGGTGCCGCTACCGCGTTAACGGTACGAAACACGTAGGACAGGTAATAACCCGCGGCGAATGGCAGGAACAGGCGCAGCACGAGCCCCGTGCGCGGGCGGCCGGGGGCGTTGCTGGTTCCGTTCAGCTCGCTGCCGGGACCGTTGGAGGGCACGCGGGGTCCGTCAGTACGAAGGAGCCGACAGTGTAAGGATCATGCCCCGGACGGCAATCCCGTACCCTGGCCGCGCTTACGACGTTTTTCGATGAAGAATTTCTCGAGTTCGACGATCGGTATCACCAGGAATGTGAGCGGGATCAGAAGCAGCCAGTAGATCGCAGGCAGTGCCGCGGAACCGAACAGCACCTGCATCGGTGGGGCGTACGTGAACGCGAGCTGCAACAGCACGACGGTCCCCACGGAGTACCAGATGGCCGTGTTGCCTCCAAGATCGCGCCAGTGGCGGAGCGGTTGGTTCAGCAGGCGTGCATTGAACAGGTAGAAGACCTCGAACAGCACCAGGGTATTGACCGCGGCGGTGCGCGCGGTGTCGAGTTCGATTCCGGCGTGGCGCAACACGCTGTAAACGCCGAACGTGCCTGCGAGCATGGTGAACGCGACCAGCGCGATGCGTCCGACCAGGGCGCGCCGGAGTACGGATTCACCCGCCGGCCGGGGTGGTCTGCGCATGACATGGCGGGCGGCTGGCTCAAAGGCCAGCGACAGGCCCAGCGTGGCCGCGGTGACCATGTTCACCCAGAGAATCTGCACGGGCGTGACCGGCAGCTGCATGCCGGCGATCACCGCGGCGACGATCGCGAGCGCCTCGCCGCCGTTCGTCGGCAGGAGGAAGTGTACCGAGCGTTTGATGTTGTCGTAGGCGGAGCGCCCATATCGGACGGCGGCCGCTATGGACGTGAAGTTGTCGTCCGTGAGGACGATATCGGCCGCTTCCCTGGCGACCTCGGTGCCCTTGCATCCCATGGCGATACCGACGTCGGCCCGTTTGACCGCGGCGGCGTCGTTGACGCCGTCGCCGGTCATCGCGACAACCTGCCCCTGCGCCTGAAGGGCCTCCACCAGACGCAGTTTATGTTGCGGACTGACCCGTGCGAACACGTCAACGCGTACGACCTCGGCCGCGAGGCGCTGCTCGTCCATCGAGTCCAGATCATTGCCGGTCAGCGCTACGGCCATCTCTTCGTGGATCCCCATGGCTTTCGCCACGGCCGCGGCCGTCGTCGCATGATCGCCGGTAATCATCTTCACGCGGATTCCGGCCTGCTGGCATTCCGCGACCGCCGTGAGTGCATCCTCGCGCGGTGGATCGATCAGCCCGATGAGGCCAAGCAATTCAAGATCGGCCGTAATGTCCTTGTGATCGAGGTGCTGCTGGTCCGCGGGCAGGGTGATCCGGGCGAGCGCGAGTACGCGCTGGCCTTCCGCGGCGATCGCCTCGGCCCGTTCATGCCAGGCGTCCGGGTCGAGAGCCTCGACACCGTTGGCCGTAACCCTGTGCCCACACATGCCCAGGATCTGTTCCGGGGCGCCTTTGACGTAGACACGCGTATGGTCGTCTTCGCCGCCGTGCAGCGTCGCCATGTATCGGTGCTCGGATGCGAATGGCAATTCGTCGATCCGTGGCCGGCGTTCCTGCTCGGCATCCGGGTCCAGTCCCGCCTTGCGGGCGACCGTGATCAGCGCGCCTTCGGTTGGATCCCCGTCCAGTTGCCATTGCCCGGACGCATCGCTTGAAATGCTGGCATCGTTGCAGAGCAGGCAGGCGCGCAGCAGCTCGGCGCGGCTTTCCTCGGCCAACGGATCAACAGCCGTCTCACCACGGCGGAACTCGCCTTCCGGGGCATAGCCGGTGCCCGTGACTTCCAGCGTATCGCCGGCCGGTGCCAGCGTGACCGCGGTCATCTCGTTACGGGTCAGGGTGCCGGTCTTGTCGGAGCAGATGGTGTTGACCGAGCCGAGCGTCTCGGCCGCATGCATGCGTCGGACCACGGCATTGCGCCGGGCCATTGCCTGGACGCCGACCGCAAGCGTGATGGTCATGATCGCCGGCAATCCCTGCGGGATCGCCGCAACCGCGAGGCCGACGGCGGCCAGGAAGGAATCAGTCAACGGCCAGCCGCGTACGGTCGTGGCCAGCAGGAAAACGAGCGTCGCGATGCCGATGATCGCGACGGTGAGTCGCTTGCCGAAGCGGCGCATCTGGCGCGTCAGCGGGGTCGCGACGTGCTCGACACCCGCCAGCATTGTCGTCATGGCACCGATTTCAGTCCGCTCGCCGGTGGCGAAAACGACGCCTTCGCCGTCGCCACTCGTCACAAGCGTGCCGGAGAAGGCGAGACTCCGACGGTCACCCAGCGCCGCGTCAGCGGCGACCGGATCGGTGCTCTTGTCGACCGGTTCGGATTCTCCGGTGAGCGGCGATTCGTCAACGCGCAGTTCACGCACGCGGGTGAGACGCACGTCGGCAGGTACTTTGTCGCCGGGACCGAGCACCACGATATCACCAGGTACGAGTTGCACCGCATCGACCGTGGTTCGCCGGCCATCCCGGCGCACGGTCGCGGTCTGTGTGAGTATGTTCCGGATGGCGGCGAGTGCTTGCTCGGCGCGGCCTTCCTGGAAGAAGCCGATGATCGCGTTGATGACCACGATGCCGAAGATGGCGCCGCTATCGACCCATTGCTCGAGCAGCGCGGTTACCGCACCGGCGACCAGAAGCACGTAGATGAGGGTGTCGTTGAACTGGGCGAAGAAGCGGGACAACCGGCCCCGCGAGCCGGGCTCGGGCAATCGGTTGTCGCCGTATTGCTCGCGACGATTGGCCGCTTCGTCCCCGGTGAGTCCCCGGCTCCGCGTATCGAGATCGGACAGCACCTGCTCCGCATCCACGGCGTGGACGGGCGTACTGTCGTCGGTATCGCAATCGTGCCCGGACATCCGGAATCCCTCGCTTATTGATCCTGTCGCCGGGATGGCCACGGTGGCATCGGCTCCCGGTGATCATAAACCGCCACGCTGGTGGGATCCCCGCTGCACGTGGCGCCGGTTACCGCTGCCGACGCCCGGCCGGCGCCGACGGCCGTATCCCCCGGAGGCGCAGATTATACGATTTTCGGCTTCGGGTCCGGCTCCCCGATACACGAATGGAGCGCCACGGCGCTGCTGTTTCCGACGTGCCGATCAGCGGGCGCAAATCGGGGATGCGTGGCGCTACCCTGGAGGCGTTGCACGCGTTACAGTCCGCTTTGTGCGTTTCCGTTACCCATTACCGCAGCATCCCCGCTGCCACGGCCACTTTGATGATCGCCCCGAAACAGCTGTTCCGTGCCGTCCTGTGCCTGCTCCCGTTCGCCGGCAGCGCGCAGGCGGCGACGGTTGATGCCTTCTCCGCCTGCGTCTCCGACCTCCGGGACGAGGCCGCCCGCCACGACATATCCGCCCCCGTCATCGACGAGAGTCTTGCGAGCGTGGAGCGGATCGAGCGCGTGGTCGAACTCGATCGCTCCCAGCCCGAATTCACGACGCCTTTCAGCGAGTACCTCGGGCGCCGGGTCACGGATACGCGGGTCGACAAGGGCCGTGAACTGCTCGAACGCCATGAGGATCTGCTTCGCGACATTTACCGCGGTTACGGCGTGCCGCCACGCTATCTGGTCGCATTCTGGGGAATGGAAACGAACTTCGGCAGCTACTTTGGCGGCGTATCGACGATGAATGCACTTGCGACGCTCGCCTGCGATGACCGCCGCAGCGGTTATTTCACCGAACAGCTGATGGCGGCTTTGGCGATCGTCGACGAGGGCGCGATCCCGGCGGACCGGATGGAGGGCTCCTGGGCCGGCGCGCTCGGCCACGTGCAGTTCATGCCATCGGTATTCGCGGAATACGCGGTGGATTACGACGACGACGGGCGTCGGGATCTGTGGAACAGCGTGCCGGACGCGATGGCCTCGGCCGCGAATTTCCTGCGCGGCATCGGCTGGAACCCGGGCTGGCGCTGGGGCCGGGAGGTCACGCTGCCGGCGGATTTCCCGTACGAACTGTCGGGCTATGACAATCGCCGGTCCATGCAGGAATGGAAGGAACTCGGCGTGCGCACCGCCTACGATCGACCGCTGTCAGGGGCGGATACCGAAGCGGCCCTGATCGTGCCGTCGGGCCATGAGGGACCGAAATTCCTGGTCTACGACAATTTCAACGTCATCATGCGCTGGAACCAGTCCGAATTCTATGCGCTCGCGGTGGGGCATCTCGCGGATCGTCTCTCCGGGGCCTCGGGGCTGATGAATCCGCCGCCGGAGAATGCACCCCGGATGACGCGTGACGATGTGATCGCCCTGCAGGAACGGTTAAACGAGCGTGGTTTCGACGCCGGTGCGGCCGACGGAATTCCGGGTCCGCAGACCCGCGCGGCGATCCGGCGTTTCCAGAAAGAGCAGGGCATGATCGCGGATGGCTACGCGTCACGCCAGGTGCTCGATCGGTTGTCGCTGCAGGTGGCTGAAAACTCGGAGGACTAAGGGGGCTGTCCGCGGAATCCGTTCCGTCGCGAGGGCGTGGCACCGCGAGCCGGTAGATGGTGTCCCGGACAGGTTCCTGGTGTCGGTCCGGAGGGCTGAGGCCCCGCTGCGGCAGCGCCGACCAGGCGACACCATTGCGACCGCTGGATCGTGGCCGCCGACCTCGGCATAAGCTCGCCCACGGGCCGTGTCGCCCGTCCCCCGCACCAGCCACCAGCCAGCTGCCACCTCTCATCTCCTCCTGACGTGCACTTACCCCGGCAGAAAGCAAACATGACCGTCGTCAATGTGCGCTTCCCCACGTTCGTTATTGTTGAGCCCGCACACTTGATCCGAAGCGGCCCGAAGCCGCGAGGAGGCACGCGATGCGCGTGCGCAATATCTGCAATCTGGCGGTCACGACGGCGCTGAGCAGCTGTTCGGTACGCCGGGCGGCGGCGCTCATGCGCGAGCATCATGTTGGCGATGTCGTGATTGTGGAAGATTCGGGCGGAGTGCAGTGGCCACTCGGCCTGGTAACCGACCGCGACCTGGTCATGGAGACCATCAGTACATACGGCGATCCCGACACGCTCACGCTGGGCGAAATCATGAGCAAGCCGGTTTACTGCCTTATGGAAGACGAGGGAGTCGATCATGGCCTGATGCGCATGCGGGCCGCTGGCGTACGCCGTGCTCCGGTGATCGGCACGGAGGGCCAGTTGACGGGGATCGTGTCCGTCGACGACGTGATCGCGCTGCTCGCCGAGCGAATGGGAAACCTCTCCGCCCTGCTCGACCACGAGCGTACACGTGAGCGGGATTTGCGCGGAAGTATGGCGGAACTCTTCACGACGGTATCGGAGGGGAGCACGTAGCGGTACCGCGCCCGGAACGGCCGGGCCGTTGACGCACGCGGTGCCCCGACAAATGGAGAAAAGCGACATGTGTAACATCCTGGTGTTGTACGAGTCCGCGCCCTGGGCCGGTTCGGAGGAGTGCGCGTCTGAGGTCGCGAGCGGCGCAGAAGCCGCAGGTGCGGACGTGGCGCTTGCATCGTTCGGGGAGGCGGCGCTCGCCGACATCGCCTGGGCGGATGCGCTGGCGCTCGGGATCGATGCACGCGGATCGAACCTCCCGTGGCAGGTCAAGCGCTGGCTCGACGCCCTCGGTTTCTCGGGGTGGCGCGGCGTACTGAAGGGCAAGCCGGCGTGTGTGTTCGCGGCCGGGCGCCAGGGTGGCCCCGACGCGGACGCGGCCTGCCGGGCGACGGCGCGCGTGCTCGAGGCACGCGGCATGAACGCGGTTATTCCGCCGGAACTGGAAGCGGGTAGCGTGGACCGGCACACACTGGGCCATATTCTCGAGACCCGCTTCCCCGAGCGCCGCTCACCCGTGGTTGCGGCGTCGCGCGCGAGCAGGGCAGAGCGGCCGCCGGCAAGCGCCGGCGCGATCGTCGCCCCGGCGGCGTTTGCGCAGCAACCAAGGATGACCGCAAAGGGGGAGGCTAAAAAGGCATGACCGACATCGAGACACTGCTCGGCGCGGAAGCGGAGGACCTGCTCGGCCATGAATGCGTGGGTATTCCCCGCGCGCAACTGCATGTTCCCGGGCCGGACTTCGTCGATCGGGTCGTCGCCGACAGCGATCGCCCGGCCGGCGTACTGGCCAGCCTGCGCACGATCTACGGGACCGGGCGACTGGGCGGCAGCGGCTACCTGTCGATACTGCCCGTCGATCAGGGGGTCGAGCACTCCGCGGGCGCCTCGTTCGCGCCCAATCCGATCTATTTCGATCCGGAAAACATCGTGCGCCTGGCGCTGGAGGGGGGCTGCAACATGGTCGCCTCGACGGTGGGGGTGCTCGGTGCCGTCGCACGCCGCTACGCGGATCGTATCCCGTTGTTGGTCAAGCTCAATCACAACGAGCTGCTGACCTACCCGAACATCCATGACCAGACCCTGTTCACCAGCGTTGATCAGGCATTCGGCATGGGCGCGAAGGCGGTCGGCGCGACAATCTATTTCGGCTCCCCCGAATCGCGGCGTCAGATCATGGAGGTGTCCGAGGCGTTCTCCTACGCCCATGAACTGGGTATGGCGACCGTGCTGTGGGCGTATCTGCGCAACGACGCGTTCAAGCATGAAGGCACGGATTATCACACCGCGGCCGACCTGACGGGCCAGGCCAACCATCTCGCGGCGACGATCCAGGCCGACATCGTCAAGCAGAAGCAGGCGACCCTGAACGGCGGCTATCCGGCGCTGGACTTCGGTCGGACCGACGAGCGCGTCTATGGCGAACTGGCCGGCGAGCATCCGATCGATATGACACGCTACCAGGTGGCGAACTGTTACATGGGCCGTGTGGGCATGATCAATTCGGGTGGCGCACACGGGGCCGATGACCTGCACCAGGCGGTGCGCACGGCGGTCATCAACAAGCGCGCCGGGGGCACGGGCCTGATCACCGGACGCAAGGCATTCCAGAAGCCGATGGAGGAGGGCGTGCAGCTGCTCAACGCGGTCCAGGACGTCTACCTGGACGCCCGGGTGACCGTTGCCTGATCGGGCGCAGTGCCGGCACCAGCCTGCGCCGGAGCGGCTGCGGCGTGGCCCGCAAACCGTCCTGGGCACGGCACCATGACGAAACGGGATAGCACCGCCGATTCATCCGACAGCGCGGACAGCCGCGCCCGCCAGGCGCGGGCGCGTTCATCCGGACAGCCGGCAAAGCCGCTGGCGGGCGTGCTGTTCGACATGGACGGAGTGATCACCGACACGGCCGACGCGCATGCCGCGGCCTGGAAGCGGTTGTTCGACGAGTACCTGGCGGCACGCCCGGAGCGCGGTGGCGAGGACCACGAGCCGTTCGACCGCGAATCCGACTATCGTGCCTATGTCGATGGCAAACCCCGCTACGACGGTGTCGCGAGTTTCCTGGAGGCGCGCGGCATCGAACTGCCGCACGGGGATCCGTCCGACCCGCCGGAGCTGGAGACCATCTGCGGCCTTGGCAATCGCAAGGATGGTTATTTCACGCAATGGCTGCGGGATAATGAGGTCCGCCGTTATCCGACCACCGTCGCGCTCATCGAAGATCTGCGGGCCGCCGATATCCGGACCGCCGTGTTCTCCTCGAGCCGCAATTGCGAGGCCGTGCTGCGCGAGGCCGGGGTTCACGACCTGTTCGACACGCGCGTGGACGGCAACGACCTCGCCCGTCTCGAACTGCCGGGCAAGCCGGATCCGGCGATTCTCCACGAGGCGGCCGCCCGCCTCGGACTGTCCCCCGACGCAACCGCCGTGGTCGAGGACTCCGTGGCGGGTGTGGAGGCGGGTGCCCGTGGGGGGTATCGACCGGTGGTGGGGATCGACCGGGGTAACTACGGCCACGCACTTCATGAGGCCGGCGCGGACATCGTGGTCCGGGACCCGGGCGAACTCCGCCTCGATCCGGATCGAACGCTGGTCACGCGACGGTTGCACACACTGCCCTCGGCGCGCGGACACCTTGCGGACATCCAGGCACGTATCGGCGACCGGACACCGGCGCTGTTCCTCGATTACGACGGGACGCTTACGCCGATCGTCACGGATCCGGCGGCCGCGGATCTGGGACAGCGCATGCGATCCGTGCTGGATCGGCTCGCGCAGCACATGCCGGTGGCGATTATCAGCGGTCGGGGCCTGGACGATCTGCAGCGGCGCGTGGGGCTCGATGCGGTGATCTACGCCGGTAGCCACGGCTTTGAGCTCAGAGGGCCCCGATTCGAGGAAACGGCGAAGCACGCCGAGGCGTTCCTGCCCGGACTCGACTCCGCCGAGGCGGCACTGCGCCAACGGCTCGCGAACATCGAGGGTGTTCTGATCGAGCGTAAACCCTTCGCCATCGCGGTGCATTATCGGCGGGCGGCGGCGAGTGCCGTCGATTCCGTTGAAGCCGAGGTGGACGCGGTGGTTTGCGGACAGCGTGGCCTGCGCAAACGCCACGGCAAGAAAGTCTTCCAGGTCCAGCCGCGGCTCGACTGGGACAAGGGCCACGCGGTGACCCGGCTGCTGGAACGGCTCGAACCCGAGCGCGGGGAATACATCCCGATCTATATCGGTGATGACCTCACGGATGAGGATGCGTTCCGCGCCCTCGCCGGGCGCGGGCTCACGATCGCCGTGCGGGATGGCGAGCGCGCGACGGCCGCGGACTACGGCCTGGAAGATACCAGCGACGTCGAAAGTTTCCTCGCCGAACTGAGCGCACACGCGGACGCTGAACAATGAGCGAATGGACACTCGGCTACCACGATTATGTACCGGAGGAGGAGGGACTGCGCGAGGCCCTCTGTGCGCTCGGCAACGGCTATTTCGTGACCCGCGGGGCCGCGCCCGACAGCGTTGCGGACGCGGTCCACTATCCGGGCACGTATGTGGCGGGTGGCTACGATCGGCTCGTCAGCCGGGTCAGCGGACGCGACATCGAAAACGAGGATCTCGTCAATCTGCCGAACTGGCTGCGACTCGAAATCCGCAGTAAAGGCGGCGCCTGGTGCGGGATCGATGACGTCGAGCTGCTGGATTTCCGCCAGGAACTGGACCTCTATGCCGGCGTGCTGACGCGCGACCTCCGGTTCCGGGACGACCAGGGACATACCACCCGCTGGCATGAACGCCGGCTGGTGAGCATGGCCGACCCGCATCTGGCGGCTTTGGCGGTGGAGATCACGCCGGAGGACTGGTCCGGCGACGTCGAACTCCGTACCGGCCTCGATGGCTCGGTGACGAATGCCGGTGTCAGCCGTTATCGGGCGCTTGACGGGCAGCATCTGCAGATACTGGACGTCCAGCCGGTCGATGCCGAATCGATCATGCTGCACAGCCGCATGATTCAGTCGCGGCGCGAGCTGGCCCAGGCCGTGCGCACGCGTGTCTACCGCAACGGTGATCGTGTCACGGGCGAGCGCCGCACGATCCACACGGCCCGCTGGATTGCCCAGGAGATCGAGGCCACGGTGGAGGTGGATACCCCGATCGTGGTCGAAAAGACACTGGCACTGTATACCTCGCGCGATCCCGCGATCTCGGAAGCATGCCAGGCGGCGAGCCAGAGGGTCCGCGCGGCGGGCCGCTTCGATGAGCTGCGGGGCGCGCACGTTCAAAGCTGGCAACGCCTCTGGCACGAGTTCGATCCGCTCATCGAGTGGCGCGACGGCGCGGACCCGGCCGACGAAGACACGGTCCTCAAGGTTCGCCTGCATGCCTTTCACCTCTTGCAGACGCTGTCGCTGCATACCACCGACTATGACGTCGGAGCGCCGGCGCGCGGCTGGCATGGCGAGGCCTACCGCGGGCACGTGTTCTGGGACGAACTGTTCATCTTTCCGGTCCTGAATCTGCGGCTGCCCGATCTCACCCGCGCGCTGCTGCTGTATCGCTTCCGGCGCCTGCCCGCGGCCCGCGCGGCCGCGCAACAGGCCGGCTACGCCGGTGCCATGTTCCCCTGGCAGAGCGGCAGCGAGGGCCGCGAGGAAAGCCAGAGCGTCCATCTGAATCCGCGTTCAGGCCGGTGGATCCCGGACAATTCGTACCGCCAGCGCCATATCAATGCGGCGGTCGCCTATAACGTGTGGCAGTACTACCAGGCCACCGCGGATCACGAGTTCATGTTCTTCTACGGCACGGAGATCCTGATCGAGATCGCGCGTTTCTGGGTAAGCATCGCTACCCGGGACGAGGCCGACGGCGGCTGGTCGATCAGGGGCGTCATGGGGCCGGATGAGTACCACACCGCGTATCCGGGCGCGGATCCGGTCGCGGAAGGCGGTATCGACAACAACGCCTATACGAACGTCATGGCGGCGTGGTGCCTCCTGCGTGCGCAGGAGGCCCTCGACCTGCAGCCGGCCGACTCGCGCTGGGCTCTGTGCGATCGCGTAGCGCTCACGGACACGGAGATCGAGCACTGGGATGCGGTCAGCCGCGGGCTGCGGATACCGTTCCACGGTGACGGCATCATCAGCCAGTTCGAGGGCTATGAGGACCTGGAGGAGTTCGACTGGGACGGCTACCGTGCGGCCTACGGCGACATCCATCGCCTGGACCGTATCCTGGAATCGGAAGGCGACACCCCCAACCGCTACAAGGTCTCGAAGCAGGCCGACGTACTGATGCTGTTCTACCTGTTTTCCGCCGATGAACTGCGGGTTCTCTTCGAGCGAATGGGCTATCGGCTGGAGCCGGACACGATCCCGAAGAACGTCGCCTACTATATGCAGCGAACGTCGCACGGCTCGACGCTGAGCTTCGTGGTGCATGCCTGGGTGCTCGCGCGATCGGACCGGGCCCGCTCGTGGCATTGCTTCCGGGAGGCGCTCGACAGCGATATCGCGGACGTCCAGGGCGGTACCACGTCCGAGGGCATCCATCTTGGTGCCATGGCCGGTACGCTCGACCTGCTCAATCGCTGTTATCTGGGGATCGAGACCCGTGGCAATGTCCTGCACCTGGATCCGGCGCTGCCGGACAGCCTCGAGCGGCTGCGGTCGGTCCTGCGCTACCGCCAGCACAAGCTCGTCGTCGAGGCGACGCACGATACCGTCAGCGTGCGCAGCCACCCGCTGGTGGCCCCGCCGATCACGGTTGCTTATCGGGGCCGGGTGTACGAGCTGTCACCGGGACTGGATTTCACCTTCTCGCTGGTGCGGGAACCGCGTGCCTGAAGCCCGGCGACGCCGGCTGCCCGCCGCGGGCCGCATGCCACGGTAACCGCCGTGGCCGGCGGGTCATTCGGAGGGGCCAAGGGTGCTTGAGGCGTTACTTGTCGATTTTGGCGGGGTCGTGGCCCGCGAGGGTTTCGTTGCGGGTCTGCGAGCACTCGGTCGCGCCCGGGGAGTGGAGCCTGATCGCCTTGAGGCGATCGGCCACGAAGCGGTCCATGAGTCCGGCTACGTAACCGGCAACGGCAGTGAGCACGACTTCTGGCGCCTCGTCCGGGAACGCACCGGTCTGCGCGGCGAGGACCGGGAACTCTCGGCGGTCATCCTGGAACACTTCGTGGTGCGCGACTGGATGCTTGATTACGTGCGTCGCGTGCGCGCCCGCGGAATCCGCGTCGCGATCCTGAGCGATCAGACCGACTGGCTCGAGTCCCTCGACCGGCGCGATCACTTCGGGCGCGACTTCGATCGGATATTCAACAGCTATCGCCTGGGCCGTTCCAAGCGCGAGCCAATCCTGTTCGACGAGGTCGTCGCGACACTGCGCATCGCGCCGGCGGCGGCCCTGTTCGTCGACGATACCGCCGCCCACGTCGAGCGGGCGCGCGAACGCGGGCTCAACGGCCTCGTATACCACGATCGTCGCCAGTTCGCCCGCGAACTGCGTGCTTGGCCCGAGCTGCCGGTTCTTGCCCCGGTGCCAACCCGGGACCACGGACCGGCGCCGGAGTGAGCGGCCGTGAAGCCGGTCCCGGTGCAACGCCGGCGCGGTCCAGTGAGTGCAATCACCGCCGGCCCGGCGCATGAGCGCGGCGGTTCGTCAGGTGGCCGGGCTGTCTCCTTCCGGACCCAGCAGTTCCTCGGCAAGGGCCTCCTCGCCGTGCATGCGGATCAGACCGTCGAGTTCGGGGCCAAGCGTGTCTTCGTCCCCGGGGTCGAGCAGTCCCTGTCCGGTGAGTTCGGCGGCCAGGCCGGCCTCGAGCGCCTCCCGCACGTCTTCCAGGATGATCGGGTTCTCGGGGTCGACACTGCGCATGGCGAGCTGCCGGATCAGGGTGGACAGGGGCCCCGATGCACGCACCCGCATCAGGTGCACGAGGGCAACCTGATCGCCGTACTCCCCGATCAGGTCGTCGAGTTCGTCGGCCACCGCGTCGGGGTCGGTCTCATCGAGTTCGCCTCGCTCGCGCATGGTCCCGAGCAGGCCACGGGACACGGCCTCCCGGGCCGTCGCCAGCGTAGCCGCCTCCGCACGTTCCGGATCGTCGAGCACGGATCGCAATACGCGGGCCAGGGTCGGGCTTACCTGATCGGCCAGATCGGTGGGCGTGGTCATGTTCCGTCTCCCTCGTATTGAGCCAGGAGGGCGACGACCTCGTCGTCGCTGGTCTGCGTGAAATCGTGATAAAAGAAGCCGATCGCGCCGAAGCGCCCGGGCGTCTGCAGGCAGATCACCTCATCCGCCTCGTCCCGCAGATCGGTGACGGTGTCGGGCGGGGCGACGGGCACCGCCAGCACGATTTTCTTCGGGTTCCGCTGGCGCAACCCCTTGATGGCCGCTCTGGCGGTCGCGCCGGTGGCAATGCCGTCGTCGACTATGATCACGGTTCGGCCTTCGACGGGGGTCCGCTCGCGGTCGGCGAGCCAGGTTCGGCGGCGGCGCTCGAGCTCGCGGATCTCGTCCGCCTCGATCTGTTCGAATTCGTCTTCGGTGATGCGGGCCGATTGCAGGACGTCCTCGTTGACCACGACCTCGGGGTGCTCGCCATCGACCACCGCCCCGAGTGCCAGTTCGGGCTGCCGCGGCACCCCGATCTTGCGCACCAGCACGATGTCGAGCGGCGCCGACAGTGCGCCGGCGATCTCGGCGGCTACGGGGACGCCCCCGCGTGGCAGGGCCAGTACGACCGGATGGTCATAGTTTTTCGTGACGAGTTCGCGGGCGAGCAGCCGGCCCGCTTCGATCCGGTCGGCAAAGATATGCGTGCTCATCATTGATGGGCCCTCGGCAGATGGGTCTCGAACCAATCCCCGGCGTGCTCGATCACCTGCTCGAGCGCGCCGGGCTCCTCGAACAGATGCGTGGCTCCGGGTACCACCCGAAGCAGCTTCTCCCCGGCCAGTGTCTGCAGCGCACGTTGATTGAGTGCGAGTACATCCCGGTCCTCGCCGCCGACGATGAAAAGCGTGGGCGCCTGCACCCGGTCCAGTACGGACTCGGCAAGGTCCGGGCGACCGCCGCGTGAGACGACGGCGGCGATCGATCCGGGCATTTCCGCGGCCGCGACCAGCGCGGCCGCCGCACCGGTGCTGGCCCCGAACAGGCCGATGGGGGGACAGTCGTCCGCATTTTCAAGGGCCCAGCGGACCGCTTCGGCGACGCGTCCGCCGAGCAGCGGGATGTCGAAGACATTGGCGCGGTCGCGGGCTTCCTCGTCCGTGAGCAGATCGAACAACAGCGTGCCCAGTCCCCGGCCATTGAGGGCTTCCGCCACCGCGTTGTTGCGTGGGCTCAGGCGGCTGGAGCCACTCCCGTGGGCGAAGACCACCAGGCCATCGGCTTGCGCCGGGATCGTCAACTGTCCGGGCAGGTGCTGCGCGCCGATATGGACCGTGCGTCGCGTCAATTCGGTTGCGGAATTCATGATGTAACCTTGTCGTTTACCGGGGTGTGCCCTGATCGCGCGCGTGACGTGCCGTCATGGTCTTTGCGGGGGCCTGCCCTTTGCTTATGGTGTGAGCCGTGTCCTCGAGGGGTAGCGCGATGTCCGAATCCAGTCCCGATCTCCCGGTGGCCGACGCGGTCGACACGACCCTGGCGACACGGATCGCATACCTCAGCCGCCCGGACAGCTACCCGGAGCGACCGTCCACCGTGGAGGCGATCGAGACCCGGCTTTCCTGGGTATTCCTCACCCCCGAGCGGGCCTGGAAACTGAAAAAACCGGTCTCGTACGACCATCTCGATTTCAGTTCGATCGAGGCACGTTGGCGCGACTGCCAGGCGGAAGTACGCCTCAATCGGCCGCTGGCCCCCGACGTCTACCTCGGCGTCGAGGCCCTCACGGCCCGACCCCACGGTCTGCTCGAGATCGGCGGCGACGGCGCGCCCGTGGACTACCTGGTCTGTATGCGCCGGTTGCCGAGCGCGCGGTGCCTTGAGAACCAGATCCGGGCCGGCGAACCGGAGGCGGGGGAGGTGGCGCGGGCGGCGGAGGTGCTGGCGGATTTCTACGCGGGAGCGCCGACAGTGGGTGCCGTGGACCCGGATGCGCTTGCCGAAGAGGTCGATATGCACGCGCGCGAACTCGAGGGCCTGGCGCTGGGGCCGGACGCGGGTGTCGGGGCGCTGCGGGACCGACTCGCCGAGGCCATCGCCGCGCAGCGGGCGTGCCTGGCTTCGCGCCAGCGCCGGGAGGTCCACGGTGATCTGCGGCCCCAGCACGTCTATCCCGGCGAACCGCCCGTGTTCCTCGATCGGTTGACCTTCCGGCGCGATCTGCGGCTGATGGACCCGGCTGAGGAACTCGCCTTCCTTGCCCTCGACACGGAACGCCTTGGAAGCGCCTGGGTAGGCGAAGTATTTGTCGACGCCTACCGCCGGGCCACCGGGGATACGGTGCCGACGTCGGTATTCGCCTGCTATCGCGCGCGGCGGGCCCTGCTGTGGGCACTGCTCAGCGGTCGCCATCTCCTGCGCGGCGGTCCGGAGCGCCCCTGGCGCGAGCGCACGCGCGCGTACCTGGCGCTCGGCCTTGCCAGTCTCTCCACGGGCGCGGACTGAAGCGTGATCGGGGGCGATCACGGGTCCAGTACCTCGGTGACGGGCGTATCCCCGTGCAGCGCACGGATCACGCGGGCGAACAGTCGCCGCACCGGGACCCTTTCGACGCGACCCTGCCAGAGATCCTGCATGCGCGGTGCGACGCTGTCGGTGACGAACAGGCGGTCGACCGCCGGATCCTGCAGCAGCCGCTCAGCCCCCGGGGCGAATAACGCGTGTGTCACCACGGCGTAGACGCGATCGGCGCCGCGCTCGCGGCAGGCGCGCGCCGCTCGGCTGATGGTCGTGCCTCCCGCGATCAGATCGTCGACGATCACGGCCGTTCGCCCCGCGACCTCACCGGCCACCGTGTCACCGGTGACCACGCCCTCGCTGCGGTGCTTGTCCAGGAAGGCGGTTGCGGGCTCGCGTCCGGTTCGAGTGGCGAGGAGGTGGCGCATCGCCGCGGCCCGCTTGGCGCCGCCGGTATCCGGGGAGACCACCGCCAGCGGGCTGTCGCCGAGATGTGCCAGCAATGCGTCGGCCAGGGGCGCGCGCGCATGGAGATGTTCGGCCGGGATCCGGAACGCGTTGTCGAACGCCGCCGGGTTGTGCGGCTCCAGCACTGCAACGCGGTCCACGCCCATGGCTTCGATCAGCTGTGCGACATAGCGTGAGGTGACGGGATCGCGCGTCTTGGTGCGGCGATCCTTGCGCGCGTAGGCCAGGTACGGGCAGGCGAGCGTCACGCGGTCGGCACCGTGATCGCGCAGCGTTGCGGCGAAGAACAGCACCCGGCACAGCTTGTCATTGACGGTCTGTTCATCGTCGCCGTGCAGCGAATGCAGGATATAACAGTCCCGGCCGCGCACGCTGGTCAGCGGCCGCAGCTTATGCTCCCCATCCTCGAACGCGCGGGTCTCCAGCGCCGCCAGATCCTGGCCCAGTTCGCTCGCCACGCCGCGGCCGAAGTCTTCGCTCGCTCCGGGGGCGAACAGCATCGTGTCGTCAGGCTGCACGCATTCCCCCCGTGTCGCCGTCGGGATCGTCGCGCCGCGCGCACGCGCTAAGCAGGCGCCCCGGTGTCCGCAATGGCTTCATGCGCTCCCGCCCGGCCCGGTGCGTGATCCCGTCGCGGCGCATCGGGATCAGTCGCCCTGGCCTGTCGCCGTCGCGAGGCGGCATCGGTAGGCTCGTTCGCGGGGTGTGCACGCAGAGCACCGCTATTCTGTCGGGCTCGCGCCCGCCACCTGGTCGCGCGTCGGCGGTGCCATGAACTCGGGGCCGACGGGGTTGGCCACGGTAGTCGCCAGCACGCGGTCGATCTCGGCGAGGGTGGACGCATCCAGTTCGATGTCGGCGATATCGGCGAGCGGGTCGAGCTGGTGGGGGTGGCGCGCGCCCCACAGGGCGATGCCGACGCCGGGCTTATTCAGGATCCACGCCAGGGCCAGATGGATGATGCGCTTGCCGAAGCGTTCGCGCGCGAGCGTATCCAGTTCATCGACCGCGGCCAGATACTGGCGGAAGCGGGGGGGCTGGAATTTGGGATCGAAGTGGCGCAGGTCATCGCCCTCGAAACGCGTGTCCTCCCCCATCCGTCCGGACAGGAGTCCCCGGCACAACGCCCCGTAGGTCATGGTGGTCAGGCCATGCTTGCGCGCGTAGGGGAGCATGCCGTCCTCGATACCGCGTTCGAACAGGTTGTAGGGCGGCTGGACCACATGGACCGGGGCGACCTCACGGAAGCGATCGAGCTGCTCCGTAGAGAAATTGGATACGCCGATGGCGCGGATGCGACCGGCGTCGTGCAGTCGCTTCATGGCGCCGGCGGTTTCCTCGATCGGCACCAGGGGATCCGGCCAGTGGACCTGGTAGATGTCGATGACGTCCGTCCGCAGTCGTCGCAGCGAGTCTTCCACTTCGCGTTCGATGCGCTCTGGACGCGCATCGCGGAACGGCCGGTCATCCCGCCAGTTGAGACCGGCTTTGGTCGCAATCAGTACGCGCTCGCGGCGGCCGCCCTCGGCCAGCGCCCGGCCAACGAGCTCTTCGCTCGTGCCCATGCCGTAGACCGGCGCCGTGTCGATCAGGCTGATGCCGCGATCGACCGCAGCCTGCACGGTGCGGATCGACTCGGCCTCGTCGGTACCGCCCCATAGCCAGCCGCCGATCGCCCAGGTCCCGAGGCCAATGCGGCTGCACTGCAGGTCCGTTCCGGAGATGCTGGTTGTACCGATCATGATTGTCCGCCCTCGATTACCGGATACCCCGAGCCGTCCGCTCGTGCGGGCAGTGCCTGAGTGGTGATTCAAACGCCGCCGGGCACTTGAGTCCATGACCGTAATCAACGACGCGACCGGTCGCCGGCGTGAGTTGCCGGCGGCCCGAAACGTGACCTGAGTCAAGGAGGCCGCGGGAGCGCGCGCCTACCATGATTCTGCCCGATGATCGGCTGGAGGCTGGAAATCATGAACGTGGCCGAGTATGTGCGCTCGCTGGACAGCCTGGGAGCCGGAGATGTCAGCGTGGTCGGCGGCAAGAATGCTTCCCTTGGCGAGATGATCCAGCATCTCGGGGGCGCGGGTGTGCGCGTGCCGCAGGGGTTCGCCACTACCGCCGACGCCTACCGGGAGTTCATCGAGGCCGGTGATCTGAGTAACCGCCTGCGCACGGAACTCGAACGGCGCGCGGCAGGGGAGCAGAGCCTCGCGGCCACCGGCATGCACATCCGGCAACTGTTTCTGGAAACCGATCTTCCGGCCGGGCTCGCGCGCGCGATCGGCGAGGCATACGCCGCACTGGGGCGGGACCTTGGCCGCGAGGACCCCGATGTGGCCGTGCGCTCCAGCGCCACGGCCGAGGATCTGCCGCAGGCGAGTTTCGCCGGCCAGCAGGAGACCTTTCTCAACGTCCGCGGCTTCGATTCGCTGCTGGACGCGTGTCGGCGTTGTTATGCGTCGTTGTTCACGGACCGCGCCATCAGTTACCGGGAAGAGAACGGTTTTGACCATTTCGAGGTTGCGCTGTCGATCGGCGTCCAGCGTATGGTCCGCTCCGATCAGGCCGGGTCCGGGGTCATGTTCTCGATCGATACCGAAACCGGCTTCCCGCGCGCCGTGCTGATCAATGCGGCCTGGGGTCTGGGTGAGACCGTCGTGCAGGGCACCGTCGATCCGGACGAATACATGGTCTTCAAGCCGTTGCTCGAACAGGGCGGCTATCGGCCGATCATCGAGAAATCCGCGGGACGCAAGGGACGCAAAATGATCTACGCGGGTGACGGGGGAGGGGCCACCGAACTGGTGGATACCTCGGTGGACGAGCGCGACGCGTACGTGCTCGATGGCGACGAGATCCTCCAGCTCGCCCGCTGGGCCGTGGCCGTCGAGCGGCACTACGGCATCGCCATGGACATGGAGTGGGCCCGCGACGGCGCCACGGGCGAACTCTTCATCGTACAGGCGCGCCCCGAGACCGTGCAGTCCCGCCGGGAAGCGAGCATGCTCAACAGCTACCGCCTGCTGGAGCAGGGCGAACCCCTGGCGCGCGGGCACAGCATCGGCGATGCCGTCGCCGCCGGCGCCGTCTGCCGGCTCGAGAGCCCCGAAGAAATCGAGCGCTTCGTCGACGGCGCGGTGCTCGTGACCGGCATGACCGATCCGGACTGGGTGCCGATCATGAAGCGCGCCGCCGCGATCGTGACCGACCACGGCGGGCGCACCTCGCATGCGGCGATCGTGAGTCGGGAACTCGGGCTGCCGGCGATCGTGGGCACGGGCAACGGGAGCGAGGTGCTGGAAGACGGATGCGAGGTCACCGTGTCCTGCGCCGAAGGAGACGAGGGGGTGGTGTACGCCGGCCGGCTCGGTTTCGAGGTGAATGAACTGTCGCTGGACGATATCCCGGATACGCGTACCGCCATCATGCTCAACCTGGCGAATCCGGCGGCCGCCCAGCGCTGGTGGCGGCTGCCGGCGCGCGGCGTGGGCCTGGCCCGCATGGAATTCATCATCAACAACCACATCAGGATCCATCCGATGGCCCTGGTGCGGTGGCCCGATATCGATGACGAAGATGCGCGCGGGGAAATCGACGCTTTGACCCGCGGCTACGAGGACAAGACCCGCTACTTCGTCGACAGGCTGGCACTGGGCATCGGGCGCATCGCGGCCTCGTTCTGGCCGGAACCGGTGATCGTGCGCACCAGCGACTTCAAGACCAACGAATACGCCCAGCTCATCGGCGGCCATGCGTTCGAGCCGCGGGAACAGAATCCGATGCTCGGCTGGCGCGGCGCGAGCCGCTATTACGATCCCGACTACCGCGAGGGATTCGCTCTCGAATGCCACGCCCTGCACAAGGTGCGCAGCGAGCTGGGATTCACCAACGTGGTCGTCATGATCCCGTTCTGCCGCACGCCGGAGGAGGCGGACAGCGTACTCGAGGTCATGGCCGATAATGGGCTCGAGCGCGGCGCCGACGGGCTCGAGGTCTATGTGATGGCCGAGCTGCCTTCGAACGTAGCGGAGGCCGACGAATTCGCCGCGCGGTTCGACGGTTTCTCCATCGGCAGCAACGATCTTACCCAGCTCGTGCTCGGCGTCGACCGGGACTCGGATCGCCTGGCGCGCCTGTTCAACGAGCGCCAGCCCGCGGTAACGCGCACGATCGGCCAGATGATCGCGGCCGCGCGCACGCACGGCCGCAAAATCGGACTCTGCGGCCAGGCACCGAGTGACCACCCCGCATTCGCGCGGCTGCTGGTCGACGCCGGCATTGACTCGATCTCGGTCAATCCCGACAGTTTCATGGCCGTCAAGGAACATGTCGCGGCGGCCGAGCGCGGCGACGCGGCCGGCGATGAATGAGCCACGAGCGGCGCGCGGTCCCGTCCGGGACGGTGAGCTGATGCAAATGGCCGTGTAGGCGGCGAATTCGGATCCTGCTGGAGGTAACCATGATGCAACGTATATTGATCGCGACCGATGGTTCGGAGAATGCCCGGCGTGCGGAGGCACTGGGCAGCCGGATTGCGTCGTGTTTCGGCGCTCAGGTATTGCTCGCGCATGTGCAGGCCGAAGAGCTGAGTGAAAGCGACGTCCGGGGAATGGCGCAAATGTGGCAACAGGTTGGACCCCAGCCATTCGGGGTTCTGCACATGGACGACCTCGTCCAGCATGTGGGAAGCACGCCCGGTCGCCAGCATGTCGACACACGGGACAAGGCATTGCAGGAGATCGGCAAGCATATCCTGGAGAAGGCCAGCGAGACGGCCCGGGAGGCCGGCGTCGAGGAGGTCGAGACGCGGCTGCTCCACGGCGATCCCGCCACGACCCTTATCGAACTGGCGGACCTGGAGGGCGTCGACCTCGTGGTGATGGGCTCACGCGGCATGGGCCGGGTCGAAGGTGTCTTGCTGGGCAGTGTTTCGCAGAAGGTTTCGACCCGAATCACGGCGAGTTGTCTGCATGTGCGATGAACGGGGCGTGTCTCAATCGCCTTCGCGTTCCAGGCTGCAGCAGTGGCGGTCGGGCGGTTCGGACTCGTCCTCGAGGATGGCGCCGGTGACCGCGTTGGGCCGGAACGCGGTACAGCCTTTCAGTCCGAGTTCGCGGGCGTGGCGAAACACGGACCGGAAGGAAGCGAAGGTCGTATCCGCCGGCATGTTGATGGTCTTCGAGATGGAACTGTCGACGTATGGCTGCAGGGCGGCCTGCATCCGCAGGTGGGCATCCGCGTCGAGTTCGTGCGCGGTGACGAAGGCGTCTGGCAACGCGGCGTCGCCATGTTGCTCACGGAAGGCGCGCAAGGCGTAATCGATGACCTCGTGTTGTCCGTAGTTGCCGCTCGCGTCCAGGATGTGGCGCCAATGGCGGAAGGCGTAGACTGGCTCGATCCCGTTCGATATCACGTTGGCCAGCAGGCTTATCGTGCCGCTCGGCGCGACCGCGGTCAGGTGGCTGTTGCGGACGCCGCAGGTGGAGATGCCCGCCTGGATGTCCTGTGGCAGTGAGCGGATAAAAGCGCTCTCCAGGTAAGCCTCGCGGTCGAACAGTGGGAACGATCCCTTGTCCCCGGCCAGCTGGATCGACGCGCGGTAGGCGGCGTGGCAGACCGTGCGCATCGCCGTGGCCGCCCGGTCACGCGCTGCCGGCGACCCGTAATGCAGCCCGAGCATGATCAGGGCGTCGGCGAGCCCGGTGATCCCGAGGCCGAGCCGGCGCCGCGACTGCTCGACTTCCGCCTGCTCGGCGAGCGGGAACCGGGTGGCGTCGATGACGTTGTCGAGCAGATGCACGGCGGTGCCGGCGGCCCGCGCGATGGCGTCAAGATCGAGGCGGGCATGGGCGCTGAACGGCGCCTCCACAAACCGCGTGAGATTGATCGACCCCAGGTTGCAGGCGCCGTAAGGGGGCAGTGGCACCTCGCCACAGGGATTAGTCGCGCTGATGGTCTCACAGTAATGCAGGTTGTTGGTCTCATTGATGCGATCAACGAACAACACGCCCGGTTCCGCATGGTCGTAGGCTTCGCGCGTGATCAGGTCCCAGAGTTCGCGGGCCGGTATCGTGCGCAGAACGCGACAGGGTACAACGCCGTGCCGACCGGGCCACCTGCGCAGCACCGTGGGCCCGTTCCCCCCGGGGGACCCGTCTATCGTGTCGGCCGGAAACACCAGTGGCCACTTGAGATCGGCATCGACCGCCCGGAGGAAGGCGTCGCTCACCTGGACCGAGAGGTTGAAGCGCTGCAGGGCGCCGGGTTGCCGCTTGGCGGTGACGAATTCCTCAATGTCCGGGTGGTCGCAGCGCAGGGTGGCCATCATGGCGCCGCGCCGCGCACCCGTCGAGAGCACCGACCCGCACATCGCGTCCCAGATACGCATGAACGAAGGGGTGCCGGAGGCGATCATCCCGGTGCGGCGAGCGACCGTACCGCGCGGGCGCAGCGTCGAGAAATCATAGCCGAGGCCGCCGCCCTGCTGCATGGTCAGCGCGCCTTCACGTAAAGCCTCGAAGATCCCGTTCATGGAGTCTTCGATAAGCCCCATGACAAAGCAGTTGAACAGCGTCACCTGGTCCTGTGTGCCGGCCCCGGCGAGAATGCGCCCGCCGGGCAGGAAACGGAAGTCGCGCAGTACGTCCAGGAACTGCTCGCGCAGCTCGGCAGCGCGGGCGGGCTCAACCGCGGCCGTCGCCGTCGCCACCCGATTCCAGGTGGCGTCGATGTCCGGCTCCAGCGGCAGCCCGCCACTGCGCCAGCGGTAACGGGTGTCCCAGATGTGACGCGCCAGCGGCTCCCGGAGCGGCTCGGTCATATCGGTATCGGCGCCGGTGCTCATTCCTGCGGGGGCTCCAGGGGGCTGAGGCGCTCATGCAGCAGCGCCGCCGTGGCGCGCGCGGCAACGACCGGATCGACCCCGCTGTCCCCGGGGATGCCCTCGCAGACGCGGGCGATGAACGTCTGCGGGCGGCTGCCGTTTCCCTTGAAGCCATCGCCTTGCCAGGCCTCGTAGTAGACGCCGCGCAGCGCCATGGGCAGACGTGCACCCAGGCGTGCGGCGTCTTCCGGTTCGAAGCGATCGCGGAGTGCGTGCAGCGTGGCCCGCAAAGCGAGATAGGCGACCTGTCGGTCCTCCGTTCCGAGGTAGTGCATCATCGATCGCAGCCAGACTTCGGACTCTTGCACTCCCGCGTCGAACGGCCCCGCATGAAACCCGTTCATGGCTTGGTCCCTCCTCGCTGCACTGATGCCTCGTGTGGTTTCCGCGATCAGGCGAGACCGCGGATTTCCTCCTTGAATTCGGACCATTGGGTTGCCGGCCAGATCTCCGTGTGCGCGTGGCCGAACGAGCGGACAATCATGGCCACTTTCTGCGCCGTCACCATATCCGGCGCTTCAAAGAGGTCAAGATAGTCATAGGGACCGATCACGGCGAGGTTTTCGCGCCAGTTCACCTCCGGGCAATGCAGTTCGATCTGGCGCATAGCCGCTTTCTCCAGCTCCTCCAGGTCTTTTGGCGCGGATACCGCCGCGTTGTCGATGTGCGTCACCATCACGAATGTGGGCATGTCGATAGGCTCCCGGCCGGGATCATTCGACCCCATGGCTTTTACCGGCTTCCAGCGTGCCAGAGGTCGTCATGGACCAGCATGATCATGGTCAATATTCGCTGCGGGAATGTTCTGGTCTTTCAGATCGGCAGGCCAAAGCCGCGTGTCCGCGTGGATCGGCCGCATGAGGTGAAAACACGGCCATGATTCAGGCGGGCGGTGTATGGGGCGGATTGTTGATGCACGTCAACGAACTCCCGGTGGATCGCGTCGCAGACTGATGCCGCGTTCCCGGGTCCCGTCACTCGGGCCGGGGCGCCCCCGAAGGCAATGTCCAGATAGAGGTGCACGTAATGAGTGAACAGAGAGCAAATACCGGAGAGCACGACATCCCGGTCCAGGGGGGCGGCAGCAAGGGCGCGCTCCGCGGTAGCGAAAACCGGACGCCCGACCGCCCGGAGCGTCGCCGCCCGGCTGGCCCTGGTCCACGCTTCGGGCCGCTCGTGCCTGCAGGCTTGTCCCCGGAATGGGACCCGTTCGCCGCGCTCGAATGGCCGTCGCTGCCCGCTGCCGAACTGGATTTCGGTCGCGCGGACCTGAGCAAAACCGACGAAGGCTATGAACTGCAGATCGATCTGCCGGGCATGAAAAAGGACGACATCAAGGTCGACCTGTCCGATGGCGTGCTCACGGTCTCGGGGGAGCGCAGTGATGAACGCGAGGACGAGCGCAAAGGGTACTACCTGAGCGAACGCTCCTTCGGACGCATACAGCGCAGCTTCCGCGTTCCCGCCAGCGTCAAGAGCGAGGATATCAAGGCGCGGTTCAGGGACGGTGTCCTGACCCTCAGTATGCCGAGGACCGAAGAAGCCCGGAAAAACCAGCGCTCGATCGAGATCGAATAGGACTCGACCGGGAACCGGGGTCACGGCAGACGGCCACGGCAGACGGCCACGGAAGCCGGGTCGTTATGCCCCGAACGGCGATGGCCGCCCGTGCCCGTCGCGGCGTGCGACGGGCACGGCCATCACACGGATCAGGCGTCCGCGCCCGGCGAGCGCGGAAACGGAGATGCGCCCGGTATGCCGGGCTCGTCGGACACCGTTTCCGCTATACGAGGTCGCGCGGTATGTGCTCGTCCCAGCTGCGGCAGAACACGCGTCTCTCGCTGTCGCCGACCCGCTCGTAGGCATCGAGCTCGGCACGCAGGAGGAAGGCGGACCCCGTGCAGGTAAGTTCGGTTCGCGTGACCGTGCGAATGGCCCAGTCGCCGCGTTCGAGGCCACGGTGCCATTCGACTTCGGCCTTCAGCGATTCGAAGTCGTCCTCCATCGAGGAATAGCGCTCGGTCGCGCGCGCGTGCACGGTCAAGTCGGTCGCTTCGTGGTACCGCACGCCCTGGTCGTTGATCACCTCGAGGATCGATGCATCGTTTTCGAGGTCACGGTGCACCCACCAGTTATGGTGAGCCGGCTCGATCTGCCTGATCGGTGCGGTCGGCGCCGCCTCCGGCTCATCGAAGGGACGCAGCGCCTCGTCTTCGGCCCGGGGCGGGCGCGCGGGCAGGCGCAGCGATGAGCCTCCCGTGTGCACTGTCAGTTGTACCGGTTGTGGCGGGGCCCAGGCCAGTGGCCAGTACGAGGTGGAGAGAGAGAGACGTAGACGATGGCCCGCCGGGAAATGCTGCGCGACGCCGTTGAGCGCGACACGCACGCGGTACCGCCGACCCGGCTCCAGCGGTTGCGGGTCTTCGCTGCTTTCGCGGTGTGTCAGGTTGAGGAGGCCGTACGTCACCCGGGTGGCCTTGCCGTCCGGGGCCACGTCGGACAGGCGGGCGGCGATCATCGCCACCGGCCGGTCCACTGAGACTTCCAGTTCGGCGATCGGAGCGCCCAGAATCTCGAGCGGCGCCTCGAGCTCGCCGCTGTCGAATACTTCGGCACCGCCATCCTCCTGGCGCTGGTCGTGCGCCAGGTCGGGGCCGGCGGCGTAGGAGCACCACTTGCCGGCGAACAGTCCCGTCGTCAGAGGCGACTGCTCCGGCAGCGCCTCATCCCCCCGCACGGCCTCGCCCGGCGCCGCCAGCCGGTTGGGTTCGAGCGCATAGATGCGTTCCCCGACGCCCGGCGTCGGCCACTCGGGCTCGCCGACCCAGCGCCCCGGTCGCTCGGCATAGCGCGTTGTCGGCGGCACGCTGTCCTGCATCCAGACCCGCAGCATGGGCTCCTCCATGACGCCCCGGTCGACACCCTTCAGCCAGTGGTCCCACCAGCGCAGCTGTTCCTGAAGGAAGCCGATGGCCGGGCCGGGTACGCCCTCGTGCGGGTACTTGTGGCTCCAGGGGCCGATCAGGCCTTTGCGCGGCACATCGAGGCCGGCGAGCAGGCGGAAGACCGCGTTCGAGTAGCCGTCGGCCCAGCCGCTGACGGCCATCACGGGGCACTGGACGGCGTCGTAATGCTCGCAGACCGAGCCGTGTCTCCAGTACTCGTCGCGACGCTGGTGGCGCAGCCAGGTGTCGAGCCAGAGCCCGCTGCCACGCAGTCGGTCGAGCCACATGTCGCGCCAGCCTTCGCCGGTGAGCTCGGGATCGGGTGGCAGCGAATTATAGGCGAACATCACCGAGGCCCATGAAACGTTTTCGCCCAGCAGGCATCCGCCCATGTGATGCACGTCGTCGGCGTAGCGGTCGTCGGTGGAGCAGCAGGTGATCACCGCCTGGAGTTCCGGCGGCTGCATTGCCGCGATCTGCAGGCCGTTGAAACCGCCCCAGGAGATACCGATCATGCCCACCGCACCGGTGCACCAGGATTGTCGGGCGAGCCAGGCGATGACGGCACACCCGTCTTCGAGTTCGGTCTGCAGGTATTCATCGGCGAGCACGCCCTCCGATTCCCCGCTGCCGCGCAAATCCACGCGCACGCATGCGTAGCCGTGCCCGGCGAGGTAGCCGTGCATGCCCTCATCGCGCTCCGCGGTGCCGAACCGCTTGCGATACGGGATGTACTCCAGAATCGCGGGAACGGGGTGATCGCAGACCGGGCGCCAGATACGGGCAGCCAGACGCACCCCGTCGGCCATCGGTATCCACGCGTTCGGTTCCTCGCGCACCTGACAGGGCATCTGCTGGACCGTTTTCATGCGCTCTCCGCCTTGTCTGCACGAGCGAACCGGAAGCCAAGCAGGCGCTCGATCTCGGCGGCCTTGGCCAGCAGTTCCTTGCGATCGCGGCCGCCAAGGAATATTTCGGCGATCTCGAAGCTGTAGCTGTCCTGGAAGTCCAGGTGCGCCAGGCGCGTGCCGGCCGGTGCGAGCACCCGCACGCGGACCTCTGGATAGCGAGCGCGCGCGGCATCGATGTCGGCCTGCGTCGGGCTGCGCTCGACCGTCGCGTCCTCATGGAGTCGGAGCATGATCTTCGCGGCCATCGCGAATCGGCCTTCCCGGGAGGGGAAACGGGGCCTGCGGCCGAGCACGAGTTCCACCGGGACCTGCTGGTTGATGGCGCCGTCGACCATGAGGAACAGCGGCGAATGCGATTTCGATATCCGGCTGTTGATCTCGAGCACCCGGATGCGGTCGCTCCGGGGGTCCCAGTAGAACTCGATATTGAAGGCCCCGTTGTCGTAGCCGATGTGGTCCATCAACTGACGCGTTGCGACGATCATGCGCGCCTGGACGCGGCGCGGCAGCGTCGACGGGTACTGGTAGCGCGCGAAGCTGGAGCGGTAGCGGCCGGAGCGAATGGAATCCACGGCCCCGTAAACCGTCACCTCGCCGTCAAAGACATAGCCCTCCAGCGTGCACTGGTGTCCGCGGGAGATGATCTCCTCGGCGATGCAGTGATAGCCGTCGACCGCGGCGATCTCACGTGGCGCATCCACGTGAGCCATAAAACCGTTGAACGGTTCCGCCATGCGGTGGATCCGCTCGCGCATCATGCGGAGCGCTGCCGTCAGCTCGCGTCGGTTGTGGACACGGAAGCCCAGGAAGGACGAGTGCGCCTTCACGGGCTTGACCCAGATGGGGAACTCGAGTTCGAGGCGGGCCAGCGGATCGCCGGCGAACGGGTCAAGGGACTGGAAGCGCGGCACCAGGTCGGGGACGACCTGGGCCTGGATACAGCGTGCCCAGTACTTGTGTTCGCAGCGGGCCACGGCTTCGGCCGTGGGCGAGGGCAGGCCGCGCTCCTGCCGCAGCAGCGGCACCAGTCCGCTGGTCGGGAAGTCCCAATAGCCGATGATGCCGTCCACCGGATCGGGGAACGCCTCGAGCTCGTCCCGCGCAGTGGCCAGCAGTTCGTCGAATGGGGGGAAGGCGTCGTCCGGCTCGATAATCCCGGGATACTCCAGCAGCGCGTGCCAGGCGTATTCCCCCGGCTCGCCGAGCGTTTCCATCAGTTCCCGGTTGAACGGGTCGAAGCCCATAACGAATATGTTGCTGCTCATGATGTCCCCTGTCCGGGCCTTTTCCCGGGGCGCCCCCGAAGGCCTCTACCACAGACAATGAACATCTCCCCGGGTGTTTACGTTGACCATCGTCATGGTGGGATTCGACAGTGCTCGTCCGCCAGCGCCCGCTATCGGCTGCAGGGGCATGTGGATCGGGCGGTTCGTTGACGTCCGTCAACGAACCGCGCTGCATCACGCTGCAGACTGTTCGCATAAACCCGGTTCGTTTCGCCTGAACCGGGTATGTGTGATGGTCGGTCCCGGAAATGAGGTACCTGCAAATGGTTGAGAGGAAGCAGAACACCGGCGACGGTGAAATCCCGGTTCGCGGGGCCGGGAGCCTCGCGAAGCTGCGCCAGGAGATGAATCGGTTACTCGACCGCTTCGGCGGGAGTCGCTCGCACCGCCGCGGCCATCATAGCGGCTCCGGTCTGGTTGCGGGCCCGCTGCGGGAATGGGATCCGCTCGCCGCGCTCGAATGGCCGTCGCTGGCCGACGCCGATGTGGATTTTGGTCGCGCGGACCTCAGTGAAACCGACGAGGGCTATGAACTGCAGGTGGATCTGCCGGGCATGAATAAGGATGACATCAGGGTCGATCTCTCCGATGGCATACTCACGGTGTCGGGCGAGCGCAGTGATGAACGCGAGGATGAGCGCAAGGGGTATTACCTGAGTGAGCGTTCCTACGGATCCGTGCAGCGGAGTTTCCGCGTGCCCGACAGCGTCAAAAGCGAGGATATCAAGGCGCGATTCAGCGACGGTGTCCTGACCCTCGGTATGCCCAGGACCGAGGAAGCCAAAAAGAACCAGCGGTCGATCGAGGTCGAGTAGGAATACGACCGAAAACCCGGTTACGGCCCATGACTCACGGCCCATGCGCCGCGGTCGTGCGCCGGAGATCCCCGGCGCGGCGATTGCCGATGGTGGCCGTCGCTGCATGCGACGGGCCTGTCGTCTTCGGCTCCGTTCCGTGGTGACGCCCGCACCGCGAGCGTGGCCCACGGCTCCGCCCGGCTTCGGACGATGGATCCGGATCCGGTTCCGCTGCGAGCATCACACCGTGTTCGGTCACCAGGCGGTGTAACCACCGTCGATCACGAGTTCCGACCCGGTCATGAATTTCGACTCGTCCGATATCAGATAGACGATGCCCCAGGCGATGTCATCCGGTTCGCCGACGTGGCCGACGGGATGGCGTCCGCCCAGCTCCTGCTGGAAACCGTCGGCATCGTAGCCGAGCCGCCGGCCAAGGCCTTCGACGAGCGGCGTCCATATATAGCCGGGGTGCACGGAGTTGATCCGGATGCCCTCGCGCGCATAAGCGATCGCATCGTTCTTGGTCATCAGCCGAACGGCCCCCTTCGACGCGTGATAAGGGGGAACATCCCCGGCGCCGATGATCCCGTAGATCGATGATAGATTGACGATGCTGCCACCATGGCGTTCGCGGATGCGCGGAATGGCATGCTTCGTTCCCAGGAACACGCCGTTGATGTTGACGTTCATCACGTGCTCCCAATCGGCCAGCGCGATGTTTTCGGTGGACTTGTTGATGCCGGCGACGCCGGCATTGTTCACCAGGCCGTCCACCCCGCCGTAATGGGAACTCACATCGGTGAGCACGCGCTCCCACTCCGATTCATCCGTGACATCGAGGTGCCAGTAATCGCCTCGTCCCCCGGCTTCCGCGATCTCGTCGGCTACGGCGCGGCCTTCGTCGTCGAGCATGTCGGTCACGGCCACGGCGGCACCTTCCTCGGCGAGGCGCAGGCAGCAGGCCCGCCCGATGCCGCGGGCGCCACCCGTGACGACCACCACTTTTTCGGCTACCCGTTTCATCTTCGATATTCCTCCGGCTCCGTTGTCCCTGTCGGGGACGTTCGTGATCAAGCGTTGGCCCCGACGAGTTCGGCCAGATCGACAACCCGCCGTGCATAACCCCACTCGTTGTCGTACCACGCGAGGACCTTCAGGGTGTGCGTTCCGATCGCCATGGTGCACGGCAGATCGACCAGTGCGGAGTAACCACTGCCGACGATGTCGCTCGAAACGAGTTCGTCGTCGCTGGTGCCGAGGATGCCGTACAGTTCGCCGTCGGCGGCGGCGCGAAAGCGTTCGTTGACGGCATCGACACTGATCGGCTGTTCGGTACGGCATACGAAATCGACCAGGGATCCGTCGACCACCGGCACGCGCACCGCCACGCCATCCATCCGCCCCGCCAGCCGCGGCAGGACTTCGGCCGTGGCCTGGGCCGCGCCGGTCGTGGTCGGGACGATGTTGGCCAGTGCGGAGCGCCCGCGCCGCGGCTTCTTATGGGGCTGGTCGACCAGCGTCTGGCCGCCCGTGACCGCGTGCACCGTGGTCAGGAAACCGGATTCGATGCCGAAGGCCTCGTCGAGCACCCGGGCCACGGGGGCGAGGCAGTTCGTCGTGCACGAGGCATTCGACAGCACTGCATGACGGCCCGGATCGTAGTCGCCGTGATTGACCCCCATGCAGACGGTGAGGTCGGGTTCCTTGCCAGGTGCCGTAATGATCACACGCCTCGCGCCGGCCTCGAGGTGTCGACTCGCCCCGGCCCGGTCGCGGAATACGCCCGTCGCCTCGATCACGATCTCCACCCCGAGTTCCCCCCAGGGCAGGTTTGCCGGGTTGTCTTCCTGAAAGCAGCGGATTTGACGGTCGCCCCAGTGGAGACGGTCTTCTTTCGCCGCCACCTGTTCACCGGCGCTGCCGTAGACGCTGTCATGGCGCAGCAGATAGGCGAGCTGCTCGGTAGTTGCGATATCGTTGACCGCGACCACCTCGAAGTGCGGTGAACCTATCAGGCCCCGCAGAGTCAATCGGCCGATACGTCCGAGTCCGTTGATGCCGATGCGTGTTGCCATGTGTGCTTCCTCCCGTTCCGGCCTTGCCGCGGTTCTGCCGCCGCGCCGGGCGTTTTGTTCACCAGTATCGACCATGGCAGCGCGCACCATCGGTCGGGATGCCGGAAATTCCAATCCGGAGCGGTGCAGGACCGAGCGCACGCATCACCGTGTACCGGTAACCTTCGTTCACTCGTCCCCAAGCGCCTGCAGGGCGGGCAGCGTGCGGTGGGCAACGTAGCTCAGAAAGGCGCCGCCGCCCGTGGACACGTGGGTCATCGCGTCGAGTAGCCCGAGCCGTTGCGGGATCCCGGTCGTGTCACCCCCGCCCACGATCGCGTTCGCACCGGAGCGGGCGATGGCCCGGGCGACGGTCCGCGAGCCTGCGAAGAAACGCGGGTCCTCAACGTATCCCATGGGTCCGTTCCAGATGACGGTTCCCGCCTGCTCGAGAATCTGCCGGTAACGGGTGCTCGTCTCGGCACCGATGTCCAGCGCCGCGACCCCGGCGGGAAGCATGTCGACCGTGAGCACGTCGTCCCGGGGTGCGGGCACCGCGTGATCGACCGGGAGCAGTAGTCGGTCCCCGGCCTTGTCAAGCAGCTGGCGGGCGGCGTCGAGCTGGTCTTCCTCGACCGGGGCGCCGCCGACGTCATCACCGCGCGCCTTGAGCAATGTGAACGCCGGCACGCCGCCCACCAGTACGTGGTCGACGCGGTCAAGCAACGCCCGCATTGCGGCGATTTTGTCCGACACCTTGGCGCCGCCGATGACGGCCACGAAGGGGCGTGCCGGCTGATCCATCGCACCGTCGATCGCCTGTGTTTCGCGCCTGACGAGCAGGCCGGCCGCACGATCCGCCGCCGGAAAGTGTCGGGCCACGGAATACACCGACGCGTGCCGGCGGTGGCAGACCGCGAACGCGTCGTTGACATACACGTCACCGAGTTGAGCGAGTCCCGCGGCCAGGTCGGGATCGTCGGCCTCTTCGCCAGGATGGAAGCGCAGGTTCTGCAGGAGTCCGAGCGTGCCCGGGCGCAGCGCATACGCCATCGACTGCGCCGTTTCCCCCGTGATGTCGTCGCAGTGTTGAACGGCGCGATCGGGCAGCAGGTCGGCGAGCCGTGAGGCGATGGGGTCGATACGCAGATCTTCGATACGCTGGCCCCCGGGCCGGCCCAGATGGGTCGCAACGACACAGGCGCAGTCGCGCTGGAGCAGGTATTCCAGCGTCGGTAGCGCCGCCCGGATGCGGGTATCGTCGCGGATCGTTCCGTCGTCATGGAGTGGCACGTTGAAATCCACGCGCACGAGCGCGCGGCGGCCTTCGATGTGAAGCGATTCCAGTCCTTGCATATCGAGTCTCCCGGCCGGTGCCCGGTGTTGTGCATCACGCGGCCACGGTGCGCAAATCCGGCGGCGACATTGTCGGGATGCCGTCCACCGCCGGTGCCCTATGGATGTTGCTGGCAGGCCATGCGGTTCGTGTGATAACCCAAGCAGACTGCCATTACCCGTTCCCGCGTTCATTGACCACAATCATGTTCGTGCGAGCTTGCCGCGCGAATCAGGCGCCCGGGCGCTTTCCCCGGGTGGCGCTGGCCACCCCCGCGGGGATTTCGCGATCAGCGGCGTACACATGCACTTTCAACACCGACGCGGCCGCCCGCAGTGCGCATCGTTGATCTTGATCAACGCGTCGTCGGCGAAATGCGTTATGAATGTGGTCTATTCGTACAGCGACCGGTGGCAGCGCCCGCCGGGGATGCGGGTGGCGGCTATGGTCATGGGCGACAGGGAGGCGCAGCGGGGCGGTGAGGCGCACGTGAACGCCCGCGCTCGACTCGCGTTCATACGTGACGAATGCAGCCGGCCGATCGGTCCGCCGTGCGCCCTCCGGGGGTGGATGTGAACAGGCACCGCTGGGCCGTGTGGCCCGGGAAACCCTACCCGCTCGGCGCCACCTGGGATGGTGAAGGCGTCAACTTCGCGCTGTTTTCGGAGAATGCGGAAGCGGTCGAGCTGTGCCTGTTCGATCCTCACGGCCACGAGAGCGGCCGGATCCCGCTGGAGGAGCAGACGGATCTCGTCTGGCACTGCTATCTCCCGGAAGCGCGCCCGGGGCAGCATTACGGCTACCGCGTGCACGGCCCCTACGACCCTGAACAGGGGCACCGCTTCAATCACCACAAGCTCCTGATCGATCCCTACGCGAAAATGATCGAGGGGGCGCTTCAGTGGACCGATGCGCACTTCGGCTACGTCGTCGGCGACCCCGACGCGGATCTTTCATTCGACACCCGCGACAACGCCGCCGATATGCCCAAGTGCAAGGTCATCGACCCCGCCTTCAGCTGGCACGATGACCGGCCACCGGGTACGCCCTGGCACGAGACGGTGATCTACGAACTGCACGTGCGCGGATTCACCATGCTTGCGCCATGCGTGCCTCAGCCCCTGCGCGGCACGTATGGCGGCATGGCCAGCGAGCCCGTGGTCAATTACCTCTCCCGTCTCGGCGTGACCGCGGTCGAGCTGATGCCGGTGCATGAGTCGGTGACCGAGCGACGGCTTGCCGATCGGGGATACGCCGATTTCTGGGGGTACAATTCCATTGGCTACTTCGCGCCGGAACTCGGCTATTCCGCGAGCGGTACCGCGGCCGAGTTCAAGACCATGGTGAAACGGCTCCACTCGGCGGGCATCGAGGTCATCCTGGACGTGGTGTACAACCACACGGCCGAGGGCAGTGAACTGGGGCCGACGCTGTGTTTCCGTGGTATCGACAATGCCCTTTACTACCGCCTGGATCCCGACGAGCCACGCGGTTATCTCGATTTCACCGGTACCGGCAATACGCTCAATCTGCGCCAGCCGCGGGTGGTCCAGCTCATCATGGACAGCCTGCGCTACTGGGTGACCGAGATGCACGTCGACGGCTTCCGCTTCGATCTCGCCTCCGCCCTCGCGCGGGAACTGCACGAGGTCGATCGGCTTGGCACCTTCTTCGACCTGATCCACCAGGATCCGACCCTCTCGCAGGTCAAGCTGATCGCCGAGCCCTGGGACGTGGGCGAGGGCGGTTATCAGGTGGGCAACTTCCCGCCGGGCTGGACCGAGTGGAACGGGCAATACCGCGATACGGTACGCTCGCTCTGGCGCGGTGACCCCGGCCAGGTCGGCGATCTCGCCACGCGGCTGTCCGGTTCCTCGGATCTCTACCAGAGCGATGGTCGGCGGCCGGTCGCGAGCATCAATTTCGTTACCTGTCACGACGGCTTCACGCTGGCCGATCTCGTCAGCTACAACCACAAACACAACGAGGACAACGGCGAGGACAACGCCGATGGAACGGATCACGATCTGTCTTCGAATCACGGGGTTGAAGGACCCACGGAGGATACGGAAATCCGGTCGTTGCGCCTGCGCCAGCAGTGCAACCTTCTCGCCACGCTGCTGCTTTCACAGGGCGTGCCGATGCTGCTCGCCGGTGACGAGATCAACCGTACCCAACGCGGTAACAACAACGCCTACTGCCAGGATAACGAGATCAGCTGGGTCGACTGGGCGCTGGACGACGCGGACCGCGAAATGCTCGCGTTCGCCCGCCATGTCATCGCGCTCCGTCGGCGCCATCCGATATTTCGCCGGCGTAAATTCCTGCGCGGGGAGCCGGTACAGGCCGATGGGCGCAAGGACGTAAGCTGGTTGCGACCGGGCGGCGGGGAGATGGCGGCCGCGGACTGGGATGAGCCGGAGCGCAGGTGTCTCGGCATGTTCCTGCTCGGCGAGGGCCTCGAGGAATACGATGACCGCAATTACCGGCTGCTGGACGATAATTTCCTGGTACTACTGAACGCCGGTGCGGAGGAGGTCACTTTTCATTTGCCGCGGCGGCCCGGTCACGCCCGCTGGTTGCCGGTGGTCGACACGTTCGCCGGGCTCGAGGCCATGGGCGCGGGCCGGGCTCCGGGCGCGAAGATTGCACTCGCCGGCCGTTCACTGATGGTGCTGCGCCAGCCCGCCCCATCGAGCCCGTCACGACACGTGGAGACCGGACCGTGAGTGAGCATGCCTATCGGATGCCCTTTGGCACTACCGTGATGGAGGACGGCCGCGTCCGATTTCGTCTGTGGGCACCGGGGGCCGACGACGTCGCCCTGCGGATCGAAGACACGCCCATGGGCACGGAACTGACGATGGCGCCGGAGGCGAACGGCTGGTTCGGAATCCTGACCGCACTGGCGGTCCCCGGCAGCCGCTATCGATTCCGCCTCGACGGCGGAGATCTGCTGCCGGACCCCGCGTCCCGCTTCCAGCCCGAGGGCGTGCACGGACCGAGCGAGGTCGTCGATCCGTGCGAGTACGCCTGGACAGGAAGCGACTGGCGCGGGCGACCGTGGCATGAAGCGGTGATCTACGAACTCCATGTCGGGGCCTTTACGCCCGAGGGGACCTTTGCCGCTGCGGCGGAGCGCCTTGACCATGTCGCGTCGCTGGGCGTCACGGCGATCGAATTGATGCCGGTGGCGGCTTTCCCGGGCGCGCGCAACTGGGGTTACGACGGCGTGCTGCCGTTCGCGCCCGATGCCACGTATGGGCGGCCGGAAGATCTCAAGGCGCTGGTGGAAGCGGCTCATGAACGCGGGCTGATGGTCCTGCTCGACGTCGTCTACAACCACTTCGGTCCGGAGGGCAATTATCTGCCCCGTATCGCGCCGGATTTTTTCAGCACGCGCCACCAGACACCCTGGGGGGCCGCCATCAACTACGATGGCCCCGGCAGCGTCCAGGTGCGCGCCTTCATGATCGACAACGCGTTGTACTGGTTGACCGAATTCGGTCTCGACGGGTTGCGGCTCGACGCCATCGATTCGATTGTTGACGATTCCAGCCCCGATATCGTCGCCGAGCTCGCCGCACGTGTACGAAGCGTTACGGCTGCCGGACGTCACGTCCATCTCGTGGTCGAGAATGACCGCAACGAGACCCGCTACCTGGAGCGCGATGCCCGCGGCCGGCCGCGGGCCTTCGACGCACAGTGGGACGACGATTTCCATCACGCGGCGCACGTGCTTGCCACGGGCGAGGATGACGGCTATTACCGCGATTATGCCGATCGGCCCGCCGAGTGGCTCGGCCGTTGCCTGGCCGAGGGCTTCGGCTATCAGGGGGAGCCCTCGGGCTGGCGTGCCGGCCGTGCACGGGGTTCGGACAGCCGCCACCTGCCGCCGACCGCGTTTGTCGGCTTCCTGCAGAATCACGATCAGATCGGCAACCGGGGTTTCGGTGAACGCCTCGCCTCGCTGGCACCACCCGAGGCGGTGCGCGCGCTCACGGAGGTTCTTCTGCTCGCGCCGCAGCCGCCGCTGCTGTTCATGGGTCAGGAATGGGCCACGACGCGGCCGTTTCTGTTCTTCTGCGACTTCGAGCCCGATATTGCCCGGCGGGTGGCTGACGGACGTCGCGAAGAGTTTTCCGGCTTTCGGTCGTTCAGCGACGCCTCGGCGCGCGCGCGGATCCCCGATCCAGGCGCTGCCGCGACCTTTGCGGGCAGCGTGCTCGACTGGGACGAGCCGACGCGCCGTCCGCACGGCGACTGGCTGGAACTGCATCGGGCATTGCTCCGGCTGCGGCAGCGGGAGGTCGTCCCGCGCCTCGCGGATGTGGGTGGTCACTCCGGACGCTACCGGACGCACGGGGCCAACGGCGTGGCCGTGGACTGGTCGCTGGCCGATGCCAGCACCCTGCGGCTGCGCGCCAACCTCGGTTCGGGCGCCATTACCGCGGTGGACGCCCCGACCGGCCGTCTGCTGCATGCGAGCCCGGACCAGAATGGTACCGGCCTGCCGGCGTGGTCGGTCCGCTGGTATCTCGACGAGCCGGGCGCGTCGGGGGGGAGCGTGAATGAGGGCCCGCTACCGTGACCGATTCCGGGCTCCTCGCGCAGCTCGCCGACCTGGCCGGTATCAGCGCCGGCTACTGTGATAACCTGGGCAACGAACGCGAGACGTCCGATGCGACGCGACGGGCGCTCCTCGCGGCGATGGGGCTGGATATCTCGAGCGAAGCGGCGATCCACGCCGCGATCGACGGCTATCGCCGCCGCCCGTGGCGTCGCGTATTGCCCCCGGCACAAGTGGTCCGTGACCGTCGCCATATGCACGTCCCGGTGCGGCTGGCGGCCGCCACGATGGAGCATTCTCACCATTGGCGTCTCGAGACCGAGAGCGGCCACGAGTACCGCGGGGCGTTTACACCGGCGAACCTGGCGCACGAGGGTGAAATCGAACTCGATGGCGTGACCTGGCGCTGCGTCGGTCTCGAACTGCCGCTGGATCCCGGCATCGGCTACCACCAACTGGAGGTTGAGCTGCCTTCGGGGGTGCAGGCCCGGACGCGCCTGATCGTGTGCCCGCGGACCTGTCACGTACCGCCACGGGTGGAACAGGGGCTGCGCATCTGGGGACTGGCGGTGCAGCTCTATGCATTGCGCTCGGCGAACGACTGGGGCATCGGCGATTTCTCCCGCCTGGCCGAGTTGACGCGCGGTGTGCGGGATCTCGGCGGCGACGCCGTCGGGCTCAATCCGCTGCACGCACTCTATCCGCACGCGCCGGAGGCACACGCGCCCTACAGTCCGTCCAGCCGGCTGTTCCTGAATGTGCTCTACATCGACCCGGAGAGTGTGCCCGAACTGGCCGAGGCACCGCCTGCGCGCGCACTCATGGAGCAGCCGGACTTCCGCCGTCGCCTGCAGGCCGCGCGCGCGAATGAGCTGGTCGACTATGTCGCGGTGGCCGCGCTGAAACGCCCGGTGCTGGAAGCCCTGTTCGCCGCGTTCCAGCGTCGCCACCTCGATGCCGATAGCGAGCGTGGCCGCGGCTTCGCCGCATTCCGCGCGCACGGTGGGGCCGCACTGCGCCGCCATGCGCTGTTCGAGGCGCTCGCCGAGCATTTCCCGGCGGGTGACGATGCCGGCCGTTGGCCCGAGGCCTTCCGCGACCCGGATTCGGCCGAGGTCGAGGAATTCGCCCATCGAAACGCGCGGCGTGTGGCGTTCTTCGAATATCTGCAGTGGATCGCGGACGAGCAACTGGCGGCGGCGGGGCGGCAAGCGCGCGACAGCGGCATGGCCGTCGGCCTGTATCACGACCTCGCGGTGAGTGCCGCGGGCCATGGTGCGGAGGTCTGGGCGAACAAGGGGCTGTATGCGCCGGGCGTGAGCATCGGGTCGCCGCCGGACGACTTCAATCCCCGCGGTCAGACGTGGGGCCTGCCACCGATGATCCCCGCGCGCCTGACTGAGTCCGCTTACACGCCGTTCATCGAGACGCTGCGCCGGAATATGCGTCATGCCGGCGCATTGCGCATCGATCATGCCATGGGGCTGATGCGCCTCTACTGGGTGCCCGACGGTCACGAAGCCGACGACGGCGCCTATGTCCAGTACCCGTTTTCGGACCTGCTGGGGATCGTCGCGCTCGAGAGCCGGCGCCACCGCTGTATGGTCATCGGCGAGGATCTCGGCACGGTGCCGGAGGCGGTGCCGCGGGCCTTCGACCCGGCCGAGCTGCAGTCGTACCGCGTCCTCTATTTCGAGCGCGAGGCGGACGGTGCATTCCGGGCCCCGCATGCGTACCCGGAACGCGCACTGGCGACCGTGAGTACGCATGATCTGCCGCCGCTCGCCGGCTACTGGGCCGCGCACGACCTGCTGACACGGGCTGAACTGGAACTGTTTCCTTCGGATGAAGTGCGTGTCGAGCAGTTCGAGCAGCGCGCGCACGACCGTGACGCTTTGCTCACGGCCCTCGGGCGCGAACGGTTGCTGCCGGCGGACGTACCTGCAGCGGGCGCCGACGTCGCCCATCTCGATGGCGGCCTGCGGCGGGCAGTGCAGCGCTACGTGGCGCGCGCGCCCAGCCGCCTGATGATGGTCCAGCCCGAGGACGTGCTCGGCCAGCGTGAGCAGGCGAACCTGCCCGGCACGACCGACGAGCATCCGAACTGGCGCCGACGCCTGCCGGTGGCGGCGATGGACATCGGCGCGCATCCGGAGTTCCGCGCGCTCGCCGATGCATTGGCCGAAGAGGGGCGCGGCCGCCCGGTCGAAGAGCCGACCCCGGTGGCGGCCGCGGGGGCTGCACCGCGCGCCACCTATCGTCTGCAGCTCGGTGCCGATCTGACCCTGCGCCATGCATGCGCGCTCGTGCCCTATCTGGAAGCGCTCGGGATCAGTCACTGCTATCTGTCTCCGGTACTGCAGGCGCGGCCGGGCAGTACCCACGGCTACGATGTGGTCGATCACCACCGGATCGACGCCAGCGTCGGCGACCGGGACGACTTCGAGGCGCTCGCGGGGGCGCTGCACGCGCGCGGTATGGGCCTGATCCTCGACATCGTTCCGAACCATATGGGGGTGATGGGCGCCGACAATGCCTGGTGGCTCGACGTCCTCGAGAACGGCCCGGCTTCCGCTTTCGCCGGGTATTTCGATATCGACTGGCAACCGGCGCGTGCCGAACTCGCAGGCCGCGTGCTGGTCCCCGTACTCGGTGACCATTACGGGGTCGTACTCGAGGCGGGTGAGCTGCGCCTCGGACTGGACGCGGACGCACGCGGGTTGGCCGTTCACTATTACGAGCATCGTTTCCCGCTGGATCCGGGTACCTGGCCGCTGCTGCTCGAGTATTGGCCGGAACACCTGGAAGCGGCGGTCGGCGCCGATTCGGTCGAGCTTGCCGAGCTCCGCGATCTGTCCGGCGCGCTCGCCGAACTGCCGGGGCGCGGCACGGTGGGTGCGGAACGCCGCGCGCAACGCGAGCGCGTCAAGGAGGGGGCTCGCGAGCGCCTCGCGAGGCTCTGCGGCGCGTGCCCCGAAATCCGCGCGCACCTCGACGCGGTGTGCGCCTTCTTCAATGGCCTGGTGGGCGAACCGTCGAGCTTCGAGCCTTTGCACGATCTGATTGAAGCGCAGGCCTGGCGGCTGGCGCACTGGCGGGTCGCCGGCGACGAGATCAACTATCGCCGTTTTTTCGATATCAACGATCTGGCGGGGCTCACCGCGGAGCGCGAAGAGGTCTTCGAAGCGACCCATCGACTCGTCCTCGACCTGCGGGCGGGCGGGCACCTGGACGGTGTGCGTGTGGACCATCCGGACGGCCTGTACGACCCCCGCGGCTATCTGCGGCGGCTGGCCCGCCGTCTCGAGTCCGCCGCACCCGCGGGGGCGGTGCCGGCCTATCGCGTGGTCGAGAAAATCCTGATGGGTTCCGAGTCGCTGCCCGGAGACTGGCCGGTGCACGGAACCACCGGCTACGACTTCGCCAATCTCGTGGGACGACTGTTCGTCGATCCCGGCGGTGAACGCGGCCTGACCAACGCGTACCATCGTTTTGTCGGTCGCCGGGTCCGTTTCGACGTGGAGACCTATCAGGCCCGGCACCAGGTCATGCGTCGCCAGATGGCCGCCGAACTGGCGACCCTGGCGAACCGTCTCGATCGTCTGACCGAACTGGACTGGCGCACGCGTGACTTCACCCGGGCCGGCCTGCGCGAGGCGCTCGCCGAGATGATCGCCTGCTTCCCGGTCTACCGCACGTATATCGAACCGGAACGGGTTTCGGCGCATGATCGCGCGACGATCGAGCACGTATTCGCGCGCGCGACCGCGAACGCCCGTATCGATCCCGGTGTACTGGCTTTCGTGCGGGACGTCCTCCTGTTGCGGCCGGATTCGGCGCTGGGCGAATCGATGCGCCCGGCGCTCGCCGATCTGGTCATGCGATTCCAGCAGTACAGCGCGGCGGTAGCGGCAAAGGCCGTCGAGGACACCGCGTTTTATCGCCACTATCGCCTTGTCGCGCTGAATGAGGTCGGCGGCGATCCGGGTGACTTCGCGGCGTCTCCCGCCCGGGTCCATCGCACGCTGGCCGAACAGGCGCGTGCCTGGCCGCAGACCATGCTCAACACCGCCACGCACGACGCCAAGCGCGGCGAGGACGTCCGGGCGCGTCTGCACGCACTGTCCGAACTGCCCGCTCAATGGCGCACCGCCGTGGCCCGATGGCGCGAATGCAACCGGCGTCATCGGCGCGATGCGCGCGGGCGTCGCGCGCCCGACCGCGAAGATGAGTATCTGTTCTATCAGACCCTGTTGGGGTCGTGGCCGGCGCATGGCGAAGGCCCGGACGAGGCCTTCGCGGAGCGCCTGCGCGGATACCTGTGCAAGGCCGCGCGCGAAGCCGGTCGGGAAACCTCCTGGTGGCAGCCGGACAGCGCCTATGAACAGGCACTCGGGGCATTCGTGGACGGCGCACTCGGGGACAGCGCATTCCGCGCGGCGTTCGAGCCGATGCGCGCGCGGGTCCAGCGTCTCGGCTGCGCGAACGCGCTCGGCCAGTGTCTGGTGAAGTTGACCGCGCCGGGCGTGCCGGACCTGTATCAGGGCAGCGAGCTCTGGCAGCTCGCGCTGGTCGACCCGGATAATCGACGTGCGGTCGATTTCGAGGCGCTCGCCGGGCATATGGAAACCATCCGCGCCATCGAGGCGATGCCGGTCGCGCGTCGACGGGACCGGCTCGCCGCG
>Ga0207714_1000137_pt1 | contig 47381 bp, 31 predicted proteins | sample PonA232FremontCA_2_FD_187270 | JGI IMG/M metagenome (GOLD analysis project Ga0207714, IMG submission 187270) | Marine sediment microbial community from Fremont, CA, USA - Pond A23 Sediment 2 (SPAdes) | ecosystem: Environmental > Aquatic > Marine > Unclassified | place: USA: Fremont, California... | reverse complement strand
CAGTAACGTTATAGATATTGTTCCCCAGGGTTCGGCAGAGTTGATTTTTGGAGTGAATATTAACGAAGTACAAGACCCCAAGCTTTCAGAAAAATTCAGAAAAAGCACAACGTTCGATTTTGAAGAAAAAATCCAGATGAACGTCTCAGGAAGTATTGGTGACAAAATAAATCTTGGAATTAATTACGACACAGAAGCAACATTCGATTTCGAAAACCAGACAAAACTGGAATATTCCGGGAATGAAGACGAAATCCTTCAGGAGGTAGAGGCCGGTAACGTTTCACTGCCTTTACCCGGTTCTTTGATTACCGGAAGTCAAAGCCTCTTTGGCCTGAAAACAAAACTACGATTTGGAAACCTCGAGGTAACCAGTGTTTTCTCCCAACAAAAAGGGCAAAGCAAAACCATTAACGTACAAGGCGGGGCTCAAACGAAGCAGTTTGACATCAATGCAGATGAATATGATGCCAACAGGCACTTCTTCCTTTCACATTATTTCAGAAAAAATTACAACAGAGCATTACAAAACTTGCCGGTTGTAAGGTCAAACATTGAAATCACAAAAGTAGAAGTTTGGATTACAAATAAATCAAGTAAAGTAGAAGATGCCAGAAACATAATCTCCTTTATGGATCTGGGGGAAGGAATCATCAACAATGAAACAGATCACGTTCACGCGAATAACCAAATTGTTGGTAATTTAAACTCAGGCTATCCCCGAAACGAATCAAACGAATTATATGAAAAGCTGACTAATTTCAATGGTATCCGGGATATCAGTAAAACAAAATCCATTCTTGAAAATCAATGGGGAAGTCAAGGTTTTACCTCCGGTGAAGATTTCATAAAACTAGAGAATGCTAAAAGGTTAAACAGCAACCAATACGAACTTAACAGAGAACTGGGATATATTTCGCTAAAATCTCAGCTTCAGGATGATGAAGTTTTGGCCGTTGCTTTCGAATATACAACTACTACCGGTGAAACGAATCAAGTAGGTGAATTCTCAAACGGAGGAGTAAACGCCCCAAATGCCTTATTTGTGAAACTGTTAAAAGGGACAAGCTTCACGCCCAGATTTCCCAACTGGCACCTGATGATGAGAAATATTTATTCAATCAACGCCTACCAGGTTAACAAAGAAGGTTTCAGAATGAATGTGCTCTATCAGGACGACAAAACAGGAAATGAAATCAACTATATTCCGGAAAGTCAAGGCTCAGTAGCAGACAAGATGTTAATCGAACTGCTGAATCTCGACAATGTCAACTCTCAGTTGGACGCTCAACCCGACGGACAATTCGATTTTATTCCGGGTATAACGATTAATCCTTCCAATGGCAAAATTATTTTCCCTGTTCTGCAGCCCTTTGGTGATTATTTAAAGGAACAGTTCAACAATGAAGGAATAGCCGACAAATATACGTTTGAAGAACTCTACGATTCAACTTTAACCACAGCAAGACAAATAGCTAATAAGAACAAATTCAAGCTTAAAGGCGAATACCAGTCATCGTCATCGTCAGAAATTCCGCTTGAGGCAATGAACATTCCCGAAGGCTCTGTTGTGGTGACTGCTAACGGCAGAAAGCTTCAGGAAAATGTCCACTACACAGTCGATTACAACCTGGGGCGCGTTAAAATTCTGGATGAAGGACTCCTCGAATCCAACACGCCAATTCAGATTTCGCTGGAGAGTCAATCAACATACAGCATGCAAAAGAAAACGCTTATTGGCTCACACTTCAAATACAATGTATCCGAAGATTTTAATTTAGGTGCCACGGTTATGCACCTAAAAGAAAGACCATTAACACAAAAAGTTAGCTTCGGTGACGAACCCATATCCAATACAATCTGGGGATTCGATGGGTCATACAGGAAAGAAGCCCCCTATTTGACACGATTAGTAGATAAAATACCTTTTCTTGACACAAAAGAAAAATCAAACATTACTGTAAATGGTGAATTTGCCCATCTTATTCCTGGACACTCAAAAGCAATTGAAAAAGAAGGAAATGCTTACATAGATGATTTTGAAGGAAGTGAGACAGCCATAGACATGAAAAATCCAAATGCATGGGTACTCGCCAGTACACCCCAAAAACAAAATGACCTCTTCCCTGAAGCCTCTCTAAACAATGACCTCAGATACAATTTCAACAGGGCCAAATTAGCCTGGTATCACATAGATCCACTGTTTTTAAGAGAAGAAAGCTCGAATATGCCTCAATATTTAAGGAGAAATCCCGATCTCCGTTCGAGCCATTTCGTAAGAGAAATTTACGAAAAAGAACTCTTCCCCAACAAAGACAATCCAAACGACTATCCGGCTCCCATACAAGTGCTTAACCTGGCATTCTTCCCGGATGAAAAAGGTCAGTACAACTATGAATTTAAAAATACAGGCTCCGCCTATTCAAGCGGAATCAACCGGGATGAAAGCCTTAAAAAACCTGAAAGTCGATGGGGAGGAATAATGAGAGATATTACAACCACCGACTTTGAAGAAGCAAATGTAGAATACATCGAGTTTTGGCTGATGGATCCTTTTGTAAATGACCCAAACAGCAACAATACCGGAAACCTCTACTTAAATCTGGGTAATATTTCAGAAGATATACTTAAAGATTCACGAAAAGCCTTTGAAAACGGACTTCCGACAACGGAAGAAGTAGACATGGTTGACACGACAACATGGGGAAGGGTTCCCCTGACCCAGTCGCTTGTAAACGCATTTGACAACGACCCTGAAACCCGTGAATACCAAGACGTTGGACTAGACGGATTAAGAAACGAAGACGAAGTGTCATTTTTTAACCGCGAAGGATTCCGGTATCTTGATTCACTACAACAGAATTTAGATGAAGATGTTTTTCAGGACAAATATGAAGGAGACGCTGAAGAAATCGATGTTTCCAACGATGACTATCATTATTATCGCGGCAGTGATTATGACAATCAAAAGTTAAGCATCATTGAAAGATACAAAAAATATAACGGGATGGACGGAAATTCTCCCACAGATGAACAATCGCCAGAATCATATCCAACCACAGGAAAAGCCAATCCGGATGTTGAAGACATTAATAACGACAACACCCTTGATGAAGATGAAAACTACTATCAGTACAAAGTAGAAATGAATCCGCAAAAAATGGAAGTCGGGAAAAATTATATAACAGATAAAATCACCCGACAGGTTGAATTAGCCAATGGAGAAAAATCAGAAGTTTCATGGTTTCAGTTCAAAATACCAATTCGAGACCCCGATAAAAAAGTGGGTTCCATAAGAGACTTTAATTCAATCCGTTTCATGAGAATGTTTTTGCGGGGATTTCAGGATTCAGTTATATTGAGATTTGCAAAACTGAATCTATTACGTGGTGAATGGAGAAGATATACTAAATCATTAAACGAAGCAAGTGAAAATCTTTCTTCTCCGGAATACAACGAAGGGAATCTGAGAATATCAACCGTAAACATTGAAGAAAATGCTAATAAAACCCCGGTAAACTATGTTTTGCCTCCGGGAATAGATAGAGTTATTGATCCCACGAATCCACAATTAAGGGAATTAAACGAACAAGCCATTGTACATAAAATCAATGACCTTGAAGATGGTGATGCCAGGGCAGCTTTCAAGAATGTAAGTATGGATATCCGTCAGTATAAAAAAATTAAAATGTTCGTTCATGCTGAAGCTCTTGAAGATCAAACCCTGGAAGATGGGGATCTGAGAGCATTTGTCAGACTAGGAACAGATTACCGCGACAACTATTACGAATATGAAATTCCTCTCGATGTAACTCTTCCGGGAAATTACGATAATAACAGCAGAAGCGACAGAGAACAAGTCTGGAAAAACAACATGGTTATCAACCTGGATGACTTGCCGGATGTCAAACTTGAAAGGAATCGGGCAGTCAGCCGAGAAGACAACAACCTTTCTACACAGAATGTATACAGTGTAATTAAAGAAAATGCCAGAGTCAGTGTGCGGGGAAATCCTAATCTGAGCGATGTAAGAACAGTAATGATAGGTGTTCGTAACCCTGATGCCCAGAAAAACAATTTAACCGAAAACGATGATGGAATGCTTAAATCAGGAGAAATTTGGTTTAACGAATTCCGGTTGTCTGATTTCAAAGAAGAAGGTGGCTGGGCAGCACGAGGGAGAGTATCCACTCAAATGGCAGACTTCGCAACAGTCAATGTTTCAGGGAACATGAGCACTCCGGGTTTTGGCGGCATTAGCCAAAAAGTGAATGAACGAAGCAAAGAAACCCTTAAACAATACGATCTCTCCTCCAATATTAATCTCGGGAAATTTTTCCCTGAAGACGCGGGTGTTGAAATCCCAATGTATTTAGGATATTCAGAAAGAAAAATCACACCGCAATACAATCCGCTGGATCCGGATATAAAACTGGAAGATGCACTAAATTCAAAAGAAAGCAATAGCGAACGCAACAGGCTTAGAAATCTTGCTGAAGACTATACCCAAAGAAAAAACCTGAACTTTACAAATGTCAGAATAGCCCCCAAAAACCAGCGGCAACCCAAAATTTATGATATATCAAACTTTTCGTTCAATTATTCATATAGCGAAACGTTCATGAGGAATACCAATACAGAATTCAACCTCGTGAAAGATTTCAAGGGAGGGTTGATCTATAACTACAGCACACGCCCAAAGAACATCGCGCCATTGAAAAATTTAGGAGGAATTTTCAACAGTGACATCTTCAGAATCATTAAAGATTTCAATTTTAATCTTTATCCCTCTTCATTTACATTCAAAACAGATGTGCAAAGGCACTATAATGAAATAAAAAACCGAAATATAAACAATCCGAATTTTGAATACTCACCAAACTTCGATAAAAACTTTGTTTGGAACAGAGTTTACAATCTACAATATGATTTAACAAAATCACTTAAACTCAATTTTAATGCAACAAACCGTGCGCGAATTGATGAACCCAGAGGAAGGGTAAACAAAGACGAGGCACCACGTGAATATGAAAGATGGAAAGACTCAGTTTGGACAAATATAAAGGATTTTGGAAGAAACACTCAGTATAATCACCAATTTGATGCCTCCTACCGAGTGCCAATAAATAAATTACCCCTGGCCGACTGGATTAACTTATCAACAAAATATAACGGCACCTACAACTGGGATGCCGGTCCATTATTAGATCAGGAAAATGATTCACTGAACCTAGGGAACACAATCCGTAACTCAAACACAAAACGAATTAACAGTCAATTTAACCTCACCACCCTTTACAATAAAATCGGGTTCCTCAAAAAAATCAATCAAAAATATCGCGGTGGAAGAAACAACAAAGACACCTATAAGACAGTAGAATATGAAGAAGAAGGGGTCGTATTAAAGCGGGACACACCCAAAGATATCAAACACAATTTAATGACAGAAGATATCACAGTGAAGGTATTTGATAATAAAGGAAAAAGAGTAAATGCAAGAACAGAAGCAAGGGGAAAGAGAACTGCCCGTGTAAAAATAATGAAAGACCTGCAGAATGCCACTGTTAAAGTAGAAGGAAAAATTGAGGATAAACCCAACCCGCTTGTCATCGTAGCAGAAAACATTGCCCGTGTGGCCATGGGGGTAAAAAATGTTTCTTTATCTGTTTCCCAGACAATGGGTTCAGAAATGCCTGGCTTTTTACCCAACAGTGAATATATGGGACTTACAAAAACCAACAACACCCTTGCACCAGGAATCCCTTTTATTCTGGGACTACAAAATGAAAACTTCGGTGAGAAGGCATTTGAAAACCAATGGTTAACAAGAGACACAATGCTTAACCAACCCTATCTTATGACCGAAAACCTGAATATCAATGCAAGAGCATCTTTCGAACCATTCAAAGGTGTGAAAATTAATATATCGGGGCAAAGAACATTTTCAAAGAAAGAACGCATTTTTTATGACCGATCCAATCCCCAGCGTCCTGATAAAAACATTCAACGTCAAGGAAATTTTTCCATGAGCTTTTTATCAATAGAAACCGCTTTTGAAGACATAAACAGTGACAATGACTATCATTCAGATGCTTTTGAAAACTTTAAAAGCTACAGAAGCGAAATTTCAACAAGACTGGGCAGAAACAGAGCCAATGAAGAAAGTGACTATAATCCCTCAACAGAAACAGGTTATAGCGATGGTTACGGCCCCAGTAGCCAGCAAGTGTTAATTCCTTCCTTTTTATCAGCTTATGGCAGTTATGGAAAAAATAATGCTCCACTAAAAAGATTTCCTGATATACCTTTCCCAAACTGGCGAATAAACATAACAAGCCTCTCTAATATCGGATTCATTGAAAGCGTAGCCAAATCGGTGAATATCAGTCACTCCTATAAATCAACTTATAACATAGGATCTTATTTGTTTAACCAGGATTTGGGAAAAATTGACGACCTTGGTAATTTCATTCCGGAGCGGGAAATCAACTCTGTATCAATAAACGAACAATTCAATCCATTAATCAACGTGGATGTAACCTGGAAAAACAATATTACTTCCCGGTTTCAAATATCAAAATCCAGAAGGATTGGTTTAAGCTTTTCCAACCTGCAAATTACAGAGACTTTAAGCGAACAGTATTCATTCAGCCTGGGTTACCGTTTTGAGGATTTCAATCTGATTGTAAATTTCGGCGAAAATGATGAAACAATGAGTAATGACCTCAATATAAAAGGGAACCTAAAAATAAGAGACAATTTAACCATTCTCAGAAAACTGAACGAAGAAGTCGACCATCAGGCAACCGCCGGGCAAAAAAACATAGTAATCGGTGCTTCAGCAGATTATGCATTAAGCAACCGTTTCAATGTAAGAGTGTTTTATGACAGAAATGTGAACGAACCTAAAATATCCCGCTCCTTCCCTACTTCAAATACAAATTTCGGATTTAGTTTAAGGTTTACTCTGGCAGAATAAATTGGTTAGGGAAAAAAATATTTGTAATTTTGAGCTGATTAAGTTCTATTAAAAAAAATTAAAATTATGAACATCCCTGAAAATTTAAAGTATACGAAAGATCACGAATGGATCAAAGTTGATGGAGATACTGTCACTGTAGGTATCACCGACTATGCCCAAGGTGAATTGGGAGACATTGTATTTGTAGAAATTGAAACTGAAGGCGAAAATCTTGAAAAAGAAGAAGTTTTCGGTACTGTTGAAGCAGTAAAAACAGTTTCTGATATTTTTATGCCCGTTTCAGGGGAAGTTGTTGAAGTAAATCCCAAACTTGAAGATTCTCCTGAGATTGCAAACAAAGACCCATATGGTGAGGGTTGGCTTATAAAAGTAAAACTTTCAGATAAATCTGAAATTGATGACCTTTTAGACGCTTCAAAATACAAAGAAATTATTGAAGCTTAACAACTAGAAAAAAATACCAGGGAAGGCAGAAAAACAAATTTTTCTGCCTTCTTTTTTTATAGGTACATTCACAAGAACCTAAAGACTTGAATTATCAGCTTATTATAATTTCCAGCACTAAATCAACCTAAACTAAGCAAAAAACAAGGTTACGGAATTATAAACATATAAAAATAACTTACAAAACTATAAGTTATTCCAATGCAAAATATGGAGAAAAATTTGCTTATCCATTATGTACTGAACGTACATTGCTACTGCAGAGTGCTGCTTATTCAATAGCAAATTGATGCTCATTTTAAGATTTACCTTAACTTCTAAAACTGGCCTATATAGTCACCCTAATATTCTGTGAAAATCAGCTTTTAACACAATACAGCACTCACTCTCTGCTCCGCTGTAGCAGCTAAGCAGAGGCGATGCCGTAACTCGTCTGAAATAAGTTTACAGGTTAGCTAAATTACCCTAAATCCAATTCCAGATTATTTAAATGCTCATTAATGGTTTTTAATTGACTGCTGCTTAATTTTATGTCTGCAGCACGCGCATTCTCTGCAACCTGTTCAGAGGTACGCGCTCCTGCTAAAGCTACCGTAATACTTGGCTGATGTATGGTCCAGCTTAAAACCAACTGAACGAGAGACACCTCATATTCTTCTGCAATTGGTCTAATTTTACTTAAAAAATGGTTCACCTTTTGAATATTATGGGTGGTGAAATATGGGGAGTCTTTTCTATTATCTCCTTCGCCAAGAGGTGTATCCGGATTGAACTTCCCTGACAACAAACCACGTTGTAAGGGGCTATAAGCTAAAATACCTTTGTTATTTTCCTGAGCGTGGGGAATAATATCATTTTCAATATCTCTTTTTACCATGCTATAGGGTAATTGATTAGCCTCTATTGGAAAGGTTTTTTCTGCTTCTTTCATCTGTTCTAATGAATAATTACAAACGCCACCAGCCCTTATTTTACCCTGATCCTTCAACCGATCGAGCGCCTCCATTGTTTCATCAATAGGTGTATCGTCGACCGGCCAATGCTGCTGGTAATAGTCGATGTAATCTGTCCCAAGCCTGCGCAGACTATCTTCACATTCTTTAATAATACTATTTTTGTCAGCTTTTAAATATACGTTATCAAACAGTCTTCTCATCTTTAAATCTGAACGGAATGTATCCTGCGACCCGGATTCCTTCCAATGCATGCTAAATTTTGTAAGTATTTGGAATTGGTCTCTCTTACCTTTGATTGCCTTTCCGACTAATTCTTCACTTAAACCTGTTCCATAAATAGGAGCAGTATCAATAGTTGTCATTCCCAATTCATAACCTTTTTGAATTGCCTGTACGGCTTTTTTTTCATCACTGCCGCCCCACATGAAACCTCCGATAGGCCATGCTCCGAATACAATGGCTGACAGTTTTATTCCGCTTTGTCCAAGTTCTCTGTATATCATATCTAACAAACCTTTTTTTTATTAGTAAACTACGATAAATTAATATTCAAACAAACTTTAACTAAATTTCGTTCATTAATATAAAATAAAAAAACAATTTTTAAAAATAATTTATGGATGAATATAAACGATTTGCCTGGTTGTATGATTTTTTTCTACACTCGATTATTCATAAGGTAAGAAAAAAAATAACCGAAATTATTGACCAATACGGTGCAGATAATATTATAGATATTTGCTGCGGAACAGGAAACCAGCTGAAACACCTTCACAATAAAGGTTACAAAAACATAACCGGAGTCGATATTTCCGCCTCTATGTTAAAACAAGCTGAAAAGAGCCCAATTAAAGGAAAGTGTAAAAATCAGGATGCTGCCGCCCTAAAATTTGAAGCGGAGACTTTTGACGCCGGGATTATTGGATTTGCATTACATGAAAAGTCCATAGAAACTGCACATGAAATATTAAAAGAAACAAAACGTGTTTTGAAACCCAATGGCTTGCTTATTATACTGGATTACAATCAGGAAAATGAAGTACCATGGCATATTAGAGAAATAGTACGCATTATAGAAAGGTTTGCAGGCAAAGAACACTACAAAAATTACAAACAATATCAAAAAGTGGGAGGGCTTGATATGCTCATGAATAAAAACAAGCCATTAAATGTTTTTAAGTTCCACAGAGGAATTACTTTGCTTAAAGTCTATAAAGTGTAACAAGTTTCAAAAAGCATATTCTTGAATACAGGAAACAAAACAACGAACGGTAAATACATCAAGGCAGGAAATTCATATATCCATTATATTGAAGAAGGCTCTGGCGCTCCCATCCTTTTTCTTCATGGGAACCCCACATCTTCCTATCTCTGGCGCAATATTATTCCCCATCTGAAGGAAGAAGGGAGATGCATTGCACCTGATTTAACAGGAATGGGAAAATCGGCCAAACCAAACATCGAGTATAAATTCAGAGACCATTATGACAATATCAGGAAGTTCATTGAAAATATGGGACTTGTTAATATAACTTTTGTCTTGCATGACTGGGGCTCTGCTATTGGATTTTACTACGCAATGAATCATCCTGAAAATGTAAAATCAATTGCCTTTATGGAATCTATCATAAAGCCATGGAAATGGAAGCACCTTAAATGGAATTACCGACTGGGCTTCTGGCTTTTAAGAACTCCAGGAATTGGAGAAGCTATGATTTATTGGCGGAATGCTTTTCTCAATGATTTTCTGCCGGCTTTAATTATGAGAAAACTGAAGAAGACTGAAATCCAAAATTATAAAGCTCCGTTCAAAGAGTTATCTGACAGGAAGCCAATGTTAAAATGGCCAAGGGAGATACCTATAAATGGAAAACCAAAAGATACTTACCTGGTTGTGAAGAGCTACAGTGATTTTCTTAAATCTTCAGACATACCAAAACTTCTAATATACGGAGAACCCGGGGCAATGATACGAAGTAAAGAAGTAAAATGGGCAGAAAGCCATTTCAAGAACCTGACTACCACGTCCGTTGGTTCTGGCCTCCATTTTTTGCAAGAAGACCATCCCGATGAGATTGGAGTTATATTAAAGGCTTGGTGGATGAAAAATAAATGACCTGAGTTCGGGATTGAAATTTATTCATTTTTTCCTGCGATACTGGGATTATATTATGTTACCCTTTTTTATTCAACGATGGCGCGAGCTTGTAGCTCGTGCCCCAAAATTATGGATAGCAGAACAGCAATTAACAAACTACACCTCTGAAACGCCAGGACGCTAAGAACATATGCTATACTTAGCGCCTTAGTGCCTTTGCGGTAAAAATTCATGGGAATCACTACCTGAACTGGGCAGGTGCGTTCTAGTCATAGTATTTTATCGACAAGTTATGAATGAGAATTTCTTTTTAGAAATTTGAAGGTATTTTTTAAATTACCTACTCACATTTTCAAAAGCATTATTCTCCCTATCCTTTCTCCTGTCTGCCTCAATAATTCAGGAGCTTCATTTAATGCTTCGCTTAAGCTCATTGGCTGGTCCAGAACGGGAAGTATCAAATCGAAACCCTTATCGTACAGGGTTTTGCTATCTTCGGCAATTATTCCGCCAACGGCAATTAAAGGCTTGTTATATTTGGCTGCTAATTGTGCTACGCCCCATGGTGTTTTTCCATATTGAGTCTGAAAATCGAGTTTTCCTTCCCCTGTTATAACCAAATCACTGCGCTTTATTTGAGTCTCAAGGTTTACGAGCTCCGCTATTAAATCAAAACCGTTTTCCAGAGAAGCTTCTGTAAATGCTTTAACACAAGCGGGTAATCCACCGGCAGCACCTGTTCCTGGCGTATGCGCTTCGTCGAAACCTGTTGTTTGAGTTAATAACCTGGAAAGATGTCTAAGATTGTCATCAAAAAAGGATAGCTCTTCTTTTTTTGCTCCTTTCTGCGCACCAAAAACGTGAGCTGCTCCGTTCTTTCCTGTCAATGGATTGTCCACATCGCAAGCTATACGGATTTTGATGTTTTTAAGCCTTTTATCTAAATTTTCGGAGTTAATATATTTGATTTCGTGTAAGTTGCCTCCTCGTGGAAGAATTTTTCTGTTTTTATTATCGGTGAAGGTTACACCCAATGCATTCATTAATCCTGTTCCCCCGTCAATTGTGGCACTGCCACCTATCCCCAGGATAATTTCATCGCAGTTTTCTTTCAGGGCTGCTTTTATTAATTCGCCGGTTCCATAGGAAGTTGTTTGATGTGGATTTTTTTCTTCATTAATCAACAGCTCAATTCCTGAAGCAGTTGCCATTTCAATCACTGCTGTTTTCCTGTTTCCCAGAATGCCAATGGGGGCTTCAATCCTTCTCATCAATGGATCGTGTACTTTAGTAAACTTCTTATAACCATTGGTGGCGTCAATTAGCGCATTAAGTGTGCCCTCGCCACCGTCTGCTAACGGAAGCACTTCAATGGTTGCCGTATTTAGCACATCAGAAATTCCGCTTGCCAGATTTTCCCCCACCTCTCCGGCACATAAACTATCTTTAAACGAATCCGCAGCAATAAGTATATGCATCTGCCAAAGTCTTTAAATATCTGATGAGCTCAATAATATTTATCTATCTTTTAAAACTGCCTATTTAGTCTTCTTCGCTTCCTTTAAAGTGAAGGCAAAGGAAGTCCCCTCTCCTTTTGTGCTTCGAACATTGATGGTTTGGCCATGTGCTTCGATAATGTGTTTTACAATAGCAAGGCCCAGTCCGGTTCCGCCTTCTTTTCGTGACCTGCTCTTATCCACTCGATAAAACCGTTCGAAAATTCTTGGTATATCGCTTTTGGCAATACCAATTCCATCGTCTGTTACCTCAACAAGGATATTTTCTCCCATAGGAATAAAAGAAACTTCAGTGTTTCCATTTATCCTGCCGTAATTAATTGAATTTACAATCAAATTGGATGCCACCTGATAAATGTGTTCCTTATCTGCTTCTACTTTAATATGTTTGTCATATTTTGGATTTATCGCCAGAGTAGTTCCTTTTTCTTTGGCTCTTAATTCCTGTGAATCTATAACTTCTCTAAATAAATCAACAATATCAAAAACTTCATAGTTAAGTTTTAACTCTCCGGTTTCCAGTTTGGTTATGGCTTCAAGGTCTTCAACAATTGAAATCATCCGGTTGATGCTATTTTCTGCTTTACGCAGGTATTGATAATTAATTTCCGGGTCATCAATGGCTCCGTCTTGTAAGGTCAGCACATAGCCCTGAATATTAAATATGGGCGTTTTAAGCTCGTGTGATACATTACCCAGAAACTCTTTCCGGTATTTTGCCATTTGCTTAAGCTGGGCAATTTCTTTGGTTTTATTCCTGGCCCAATCAAGAACTTCATCGTTAACCTCCCTGACAACATCTTTCTCTTCAAAATTTTTACGTAATTCTTTCTCCGGAATGTTTTTGTTGTGAATGGTTTTATAGATTGGGTTTATCTTTTCAAAAATAAAGTTAGTTAATGTATAATAAACAGCGATATACACAACGATGAAAATGGTTAATATCCCGAAAATAATTGGCAGCACGGAAAGTTCTTTTTCTGAAAAAAATAGTACCACAAGAACGACAGCAGAAATAGTAGCTGAAGTAAGTGCTATGTTTATCGCAGTTTGATTGGGTGATATCTTTTTCATCGTAAAAGAATTTGGAAAAGCTGTCCGAGACTATACTCCCCTTCGGACAGCTCTTTGTTTATGCTATTTGTCTTTATTCAGCTGCTGCTGAACGATTTTAGCGACATATTTTCCAATCACATCAAATTCCAGATTAACCACAGTGCCGGGTTTCATTTCGTGGAAGTTTGTGAGATTATAAGTGTACGGGATGACTGCAACTTCAAACGATTTTTCTTTTGAATTTACCACAGTCATACTCACTCCGTTGATCGAAACAGAACCCTTCTCGACGGTAATATAATCATCCTGTGAAGGATCATACTCGAAACGTAAATACCAGCTTCCATCTGCTTCTCTTACCTCCCTGCAGGTTGCTGTTTGGTCGACATGGCCCTGAACTATATGACCATCCAGAAAACTGTCGGCTTTCATACTGCGCTCAAGGTTTACTTTATCACCCTTGTTTAATAATCCAAGATTTGATTTGTCCAAAGTTTCTTGTACAGCTGTGACAGTGAATTCTTTTTTCGCTTTATTCACGTCTACAACTGTTAAACACACGCCATTATGAGAAACACTCTGATCTATACCTAGTTGATCAGCAAATGAACAGTTCATGGTAATGTGAAGGTTACCTCCTTCTTTCTCAAGGTTAACAACCGGTGCAGCTTCTTCTACTATTCCTGAAAACATAATTTCCCTTTTTTGATTTAGTAATTACTTGATTTGGTAAATAATTTAAAAATAATACCTTTAATTCACAAAAATATATTTTTAAATTTGTTTGTCCTTGTGTAACTTACAATTAAAATTTTTTATTAAAAATTAATTCATATTTCATACTAACCTGCTAAGTTAGAAATATTTTTATGAGGCCGCCTAAAAGGTCTTTGATAAAGACAAATAAACCTTTATATTTTATTTTTGTAAAAAACTAAGTTCATTAAGCAATAAAAAGAAAATCAGTAAAGCCACGGGAAAATTAATCTATATGATATTTATTACAGGAGTAACAGGTTTTTTGGGAGCACATTTGCTATATCATTTATTGAAATCCAATGAAGAAATTTTAGCACTAAAGCGGCCAACCGGGAATCTGAACTATATAAAAAAAATCTTTCGTACTTATGGAGAAGGAGAAGAGAAGCTATTGGAAAAAGTTCAGTTTGTTGACGGGAACGTGCTTGACTATCAGACATTATCAGAAATTGATTATCCTATCGAAAGAATTTATCATCTGGCAGCAATGGTGTCATTTTCACCCGGAGATAAGGAAAAGGTACTAACTACGAATGTATATGGCACATCAAATGTTGTAAACTTTGCCCTGGAGAAACAAATTCCTGAAATTGTATATGTCAGCAGTGTGGCAGCCCTTGATCCACTGAGTGAAGAGCAGCGCATTACTGAAGAACATTTTGGCAATAATCCTGAAAGAAATTCAACTTATGCAAAGAGTAAATTTCAAAGTGAATTAGAAATATGGAGAGGGATTGAGGAAGGCCTGAAAGCAATTATCGTAAACCCTTCCGTAATTCTCGGGCCGGGACTGAAGGCTGATGGACCCGGAAAAATATTTAAAGCCGTCAGAAAAGGCTTTGGGTTTTATCCATCTGGCACAACAGGCTTTGTCGATGTAAGAGATACGTGCAGGGCAATCATAGAACTGACACAAAATAACGTCTATAATGAGCGATTTATATTGAATGAAGGGAACTATTCTTATCGAAAGTTACTGGGATCGATTGCCTATTATTATAATGTGGCCCCTCCTAATAAAAAACTAAAACCAACCTGGACAAGCTTTTTTTACAAACTAGATTGGTTAAAAACATTCTTAACAGGGACAAATCGACTAATCACCAAAGAATTACACCAATCTATGCACAATAAGTCGAAATTCTCCAATGAAAAAATAAAGACACAATTAAATTTTGATTTTATCCCAATAGAAAAAACAATTCAGGATTCAATTGATTATTTAATTGAATCAGACTGATAAAAAAATTAATTAAACAAAATTATGGGCAGTAGTAAGAAAAAGAATAAATCCAAGGCTAAAAGCATTAAAAAATTAAGCCGCAAAGTATTAGATTTATTTGAATCTAATCCAAAGCAAAGCTATAATTATAAACAAGTGGCAGAACGATTAGATATCAAAAATAAACATAAAAAGAAGCTAATTGTTGACGTGCTGGAAGGGCTCGAGGAATCAGGTTATCTGAGTGAAGTAAAGCGGGGCAAATACCAGATGACCATTAAATCAGGAGACATAACAGGACGAATTGAAATGACCTCAAAAGGAGAAGGCTATCTGATTTCAGAGGATGTACAGGAAGAAGTGCTCATTTCCAATAACAACCTTCATCATGCATTACCAGGCGACACAGTTAAAGTGCGTTTATATGCCCACAGAAAGAGCAAAGCGCTTGAAGGCGAAGTGGTAGACATCATTAAACGGGCAAAGACCCGTTTTGTGGGCACAGTTTCTCTTTCAAAGAATTTTGCCTTTTTAGTCACTTCCAGCAGGAGGGTCCCCTATGACATTTTTATTCCGTTAAAGAAATTAAAAGGGGCAAAAGACGGAGAAAAAGCTATCGCAAAAATCACTGACTGGCCGGAACGGGTGAAAAATCCGTTTGGAGAAATTGTAGAGGTATTAGGAGAAACGGGTAACAACGAAGCCGAAATGCATGCAATTTTGGCTGAATACGACCTGCCCCACGACTTTCCGGAATCTATTGAAAATGCAGCAGCAAAAATCCCTGAAAAAATCCCGGCAGAAGAATATAAAAAGCGAAAAGATTTTAGAAATGTTCCTACCTTTACAATTGATCCGGCAGATGCAAAAGATTTTGATGATGCACTCTCTATCCGGAAAATAAAAGACGGACTCTGGGAAGTTGGTGTTCACATAGCCGACGTAACTCATTATGTTCAGCCAAACACAGCATTGGACGAGGAAGCATATGAGCGGGCAACATCAATTTATCTGGTTGACCGCGTAGTGCCGATGTTGCCGGAAAAACTATCAAACGGAGTCTGTTCCTTACGCCCCAATGAAGAAAAGCTCGCATTTTCTGCTGTTTTTCATGTCGATGATAAGGTACAGGTAAAAAAACAATGGTTTGGCCGCACAATAATCAATTCGGATCGTAGATTTAATTATGAAGAAGCACAGGAAATAATTGACAAAAAGGAAGGCGAACTCAGCAATGAAATCCTAAAACTGAATGAAATGGCTCAAAAGCTTAGGAAGGAAAGATTTGCTTCAGGTTCTATTGCTTTTGAACGGGTAGAAGTTAAATTCCTCCTTGACGAACTGGGTTCGCCAACTGGTGTGTTTTTTAAAGAGCATGGCGAAGCTAATGAGCTGATTGAGGAGTTTATGTTGCTGGCTAACCGAAAAGTAGCCGAATTCATAGGAAATGTGGAGAAACCCAAAAAACCAAAAACCTTTGTCTACAGAATTCATGATCGGCCAGACCCGGAAAAACTTGAAAATTTCATGGATTTTATTCAAAAATTCGGTTACACCATTAATACCAAATCGGATAAAGCGATTACTTCATCGATTAATAAACTATTGGAAGAAGTTGAAGGTAAAAAAGAACAAGACGTTATTGAAACTTTGGCTGTCAGAAGTATGGCGAAAGCTGTGTACTCAACGAAAAACATCGGGCATTATGGATTGGCTTTTGACTTTTACAGCCATTTCACCTCTCCAATCAGAAGATATCCGGATATGATGGTCCACCGTCTGCTTGCAAAGTATTTGGATGGTGAACGTTCTGCCAATCAAAAAAAGTATGAGAATATGTGTGAGCACGCGTCAAATATGGAAAAATTGGCTGAAGAGGCTGAGCGTGCTTCCATCAAATACAAACAGGTGGAATTTATGCAGGATAAGCTGGGTGAGGAATTTGACGGTATAATTTCCGGTGTAACGGAATGGGGCATTTTTGTAGAACTGACTGAAACAAAATGCGAAGGCCTCGTCCATATCCGCGATTTGGATGATGATTTTTACCACTATGATGAAAAGGATTACTGCCTCATCGGTCAGCATAAACACAAAAAGTACCAACTGGGAGATCCACTGAGGGTTAAACTGGTACGTACTGACCTGGAGAAAAAGCAAATTGATTTCGTGCTGGTTGACAGTAGAAGTTGATCTTCAAACCCTTGTGAAAGGGTTCGCTTGTGTCAGATGTGAAGGAAATTACAAATTTTCAAGTCCGCTGAAGCGGACTTGAATGTGTTGTGGGGTGCTAATTTTCCATCATGCTGAAGCATGGTGTTAGTCTTATAATTTTTAGCAACAGCCGTAGGTTTGACAACATGAGAATACCACCAGGGTTTATCCTGGTGAACCTTGGTTCCTAACCTCGATTTAACCCGTTTACGGGTTTTCTTTCCCGATGAGCAGGGTTCCGATCTTTTAAGGTGACCTGAAAATCTTTCGGCTGAAAAAACAGAACAAAAAAACGTACAAGGCGCTGAGCGGAATTTGCAATTCCGCTCATACACACCACAATTGAAAGTTTGCAACATGTTCTCCCGCTTAATACTGGCATCCGATTGGCACGAATATGTATACTTCAGAAAGATGCGTATAAAATTTATCCGATCTTATAGTATAAAGAAAACGAGAGCGCGTTGTTGTATTGCCCGCGGTCAATAAAGTAAACTTGACCACCCGGATGGTCCCGTATTGGCAGGGCGGAATAATTTAGCCTAATATTTCCGGTAAATTTTTCATTGAATTGATAATTTAATCCAATCAGCAAGGAGAGTTCATACTCGTCAAATGACCTTTGAGGTTCTATAAAACCTGCGCCATCCAGATCCTCCAGGGCTTCGAAAAGATATCCTCCTGCAAGACCTGCTTCACCGTATACTTTTGGCATGAGTTCATATTTCCCAAGAAATGAAATTTGAAGATAATTTAACTGTGTGTGATAATAGTTGCCGCTTTTTAATTCCTGTTCCGAAATTTTGCTGCCTTTTTGAATGTATTGCAGTTCCAGTTGAAGGGTGGTTAATTTTGAAATGTGTGTATTGACCCAACCGCCAGCTCTAATTCCAGGCTTATTATAACCTCCAAGATTATCGCCGTCTACCTGGCTAACAACCAATCCTGTCATCGGGCCTCCGTGAAATCGCTGTCCATAGGATAAAGCCTCGAAAAATAGTATTGCAAGAATAACTAAAATGTATCTCATAATACTTTTATTTCGGAAATAAATTTACGAAAAAACTGACGATTTGATGATGATTTAATTGATGCGAGACAGGATTGTTTTTAAACAAAAAGTTGCAGAAAATGGTCAGTCAATTGAATTTCAGCAGCATGATGTAAGAAATTTGCCTTTTGAAAATAAATTCGACGTGGCCATTATGCTCTGTAAAGGAGGATTTACGCTAATGGAAACAGACGAGATGAATTTCGATATTTTAAAGCATGTAACTGACTGCATTAAAAAGTCCAGGGAAATTAATTTTCACTACACTGAACGGGCTTCTTCCGCTGTTTAACTCAGCAAAAAATTTCACAAATTCGGCTCAAATAGAAGGCGATGTAGCCTACCAAACAACATATTCGACCTGATGACTTTTCGTGATCAAAATTTCACTGGGTTTTTAGACGGCAATGTAATAAAAAGACGATCAATTTCTAAAATCAGCACGTCAGATGAAACGCACCTACCACATTTTTTCCCTCATTATGGAATTTGTTGAATTTTTGCGTGGCTTTGCCGGATTCTTTTTCGTGTAATTCAATATTTTGTTCCCTAAGGTAAGTTTTCAGCTCCGATGAAACACTCATCATGCCGAATTTACCTTTTCCAACCACCAAAAAGTCTGGTTGGTGCTTATCCAGTACTTCTTTAATGTCTATTAACTGAAGCCTGTGCCCTTTTTCTCTCCACCAGTTCGGAATGATTTCATCTTTGGCAATAATTAGGTCTTTTTTATAAGTCTCCCCGTCAATTACCATTTTCCCAAATGTGTACTCTTCAATCATATAACTCGCTTAGTTAATTAACCTAACAATTTACAAAAAATAAATGGATTTTTCAAGGAGCGTCTGACCCAATAAACAAGCGTTAGTTTGATCCTTAATTAATCTTCCACTAATATTTTGCATCGTTTGTTAAAATTTACAATCCAATTTATTTAAATATCCTTTGTTTTCGGCCAGGTTATCTCTCCAGTGATACACTGACAGATTTCATTTTCCCACCCATTGGCGGATTGATTTTAGAGACTTTAATCCATGTGTGATCGATACCAGTGAATTGATCGTATAATGCATCAAGTATACGCCGTACAATATTTTCCAGCAAATGCGATTTTTTCTTCATTTCTTTTTCAATAAGTTGATATACTGCCTGATAATTCAGGGTGTCTTCCAGATTATCCGTTTTTGATGCCTTTTCCATGTTGGTTTCAATCACCATGTTCACCAAAAATTGGTTACCTACAATTTGCTCTTCTTTAAAATGCCCGTGGTAGGCATAAAACTCCATATCTTCGAGATAAATTTTTCCCATAACAAATTTTAGTTAAAGTTTTCTGCGATTGTAAATGTTTTATTGGATAAAAACAAATAATTTTGTTAATTCGAATACGGTAATTTCATATAAATTTAAAATTTCCATGACAGCAAACAACGAAAATAACGAAGAGACCCCCCGTAAATCAAAGAATTTTATTGAACAGATCATCGAGGAAGACCTGAAAAACAATAAAAATAAGGGAAGAATCCACACACGTTTTCCTCCCGAACCCAATGGCTTCTTACACATTGGTCATGCAAAATCTATTTGCCTGAACTTCGGAATAGCCGAACATTATGGTGGAAAAACAAATTTGCGGTTTGATGATACCAACCCGTTAAAGGAAGAACAAAAATATATTGACTCCATAAAAGAAGATGTCCGGTGGCTTGGTTTCGACTGGGAAGGACGGGAATATTATGCCTCTGATTATTTTGAGCAGCTTTACGAATTTGCTGTAAAACTTATCCAAAAGGGCAAAGCTTATGTTTGCGAAATGAGTCCGGAAGAAATAAAAGAATCTCGCAAAACACCTTCGGAACCAGGAGTGGAAAGTCCATACCGCGACAGGCCAATAGAAGAAAACCTTGACCTGTTTAAGCGTATGCGCGACGGAGAGTTTCCTGAAGGCCGCTATCAATTAAGAGCAAAGATTGATATGAATTCGCCAAATATGCATCTTCGCGATCCGATTATGTACCGTATTTTACACCAAACTCATCCGCGAACAGGTAATAAGTGGTGCATCTATCCCATGTATGATTTTGCGCATGGTCAATCTGACTTTATCGAGGGTATTACTCACAGTCTGTGTACGCTAGAATTTGAAGTACACCGTCCTTTATATGACTGGTTCCTGGACAATATTGTAGAAGAAGGACAGGAAAGACCTCGACAGATTGAATTTGCAAGGCTTAACCTGAGCTATACCGTAGTAAGTAAACGAAAACTGCTGGAATTGGTTCAGGAAGGCTATGTAGACAGTTGGGATGACCCACGTATGCCAACCATTTCTGCATTTAGAAGAAGGGGGTACACACCGGAGTCGATTCGGCTGTTTTCTGATAAAGTTGGAATCGCTAAGCGCGACAATGTGATAGATGTGGCATTACTGGAAAACACCATTCGCGAAGACCTGAATAAACGTGCTCAACGAGTTATGGGGGTGTTAAATCCGGTAAAAGTAGTTATCACCAATTACCCTGAAGGCGAAGAGGAAAAACTTGAAGCAGTAAACAATCCTGAAGATGAAAACATGGGAGTACGCCAGGTGCCTTTCTCACGTGAAATATACATTGAAAAGGACGATTTCATGGAAGAGCCGCCGAAGAAGTTTTTCCGACTGGCTCCGGGAAGGGAAGTCCGTTTACGTTATGCCTATTTCATAACCTGCACAGACGTAATCAAAGATGAAAACGGCGAAATTACTGAGATTCACTGCACTTATGATCCCGAATCGAAAGGCGGAAAATCTCCAGACGGAAGAAAAGTTAAGGGGACACTTCACTGGGTTTCTGTAAAACACGCAGTTCCTGTTGAGGTTCGACAGTATGACAGACTGTTTATGTCGCCCGAGCCAAGTAAGATAAAAGAAGATGGCAAAGATTTTAAATCTAATCTGAACCCGGATTCATTGCATACTATCGAAAATGCCATGTTGGAGCCGTATATCAAAGATGCCAAGCCGGAGGACAAATTTCAGTTTGAAAGAAAAGGCTATTTTTGTGTAGATCGTTACTTTAAACCCGGCGAAAAGCTTGTATTCAACAGGACTGTCACATTAAAAGACACCTGGGCTAAAATTGATAAGCAAAACAAACAGCAAACTCAAAAGAAAAAAAAATAGCAGATGCTGGAAACATTATTGTCAAGCGATTGGATTAGATATAAAATATCAATATAAACAGATTACTAAACAAAAAAAGAATTGAGACCTAACAGTTTTTTCAAAACCATTTAATCTGTTAGGTCCGTTCGGTAATTCCGGACCGTCAAATCCCAATTAAAAATTAATTTACGCCTTCTTATAATTGATGTCTCATCTTTCCTGGATATTTTCAAATTAAAATTTTTTGAAACGATTTTACTGATAGTTCAGGACAGATGTTTCCTTTTTCCAAATCTCCCAACTTAAAGGAAGGCATCACAAGAATTGAAAAGGAATGGGACCGGATAAACCGAATAAAAATGCGCAACAAAACTGTGTATCAATATTAGGATGTAAAGTTTGATCATGATGTAAAGCAACTCAGGTGATCAATTCAAAAAAAGCAGCCGGATAAATCACCGGAAGAATATACCAGAGCTTATTTATCCGAACTATCCGGCTGTTGAAGAAAAAAAGTTTGCTTTTATACAGTACGATTCTGGAAGTTGATTCAACACCCGGATGCCTGAAAAAACAACTTCAACCTGCGCACAATTAATCATCAGGAAGACAAACATTCTAAAAAACTATTGTGTTCATGGTTATCATAACATCAATTAGTTGCTTCCCCATAATGTGCTGAAGTAATTGTCTCAAATGGCTGTTTCCCGCAAATGAGCTCAAATTATTTCACAATTGGACACAATGTTTATTTATACCTAATTTGAGCGATTTCGCTCACGACAAAGAAATTGTAAAATTTCCACCTCACCTATTCTGTGAAAAGCAACAATTTCTAAGTCGGTTCGGCAGCTGCCGGATAAGTAAAGCGCTTTTTCACTTTATTCAAACCGCTCAATTTAGGTTATAATTATTTATGGATCCATGAAATTTATGAGTCGCTTTTTCCTATCTGATATAGTTTGAAGCCTATTGCATTTAATTTTTCTACGTCCAGGATATTCCTTCCGTCGAAGACGAAAGCCGGCTTTTTCATGTTGTCATATATCTTTTGCCAGTCATAATCTTTAAATTCATCCCATTCGGTTAAAATTGCCACTGCATGGGCATCTTCTGTTGCCTCGTAAGGGTCTTTTTCAACGTTCAAAAGCGCTTTGTTTTCTTCTTCAGATCGTGTACCAAGGTAATTTAAATCTTCATACATCTGTCTGGGTGCAACTTTCGGATCATAAGCATGAATATTGGCATGGTCCTCCATCAAATGGTTTGCTACATACATGGCAGCAGTTTCACGGGTGTCGTTTGTATCCTTCTTAAACGCCCAACCGAGAAAGGTGATTTTCTTTTCGGCAACTGTATTATATAAAGTATTGATGATTTTATCAGCAAATCGTTTTTTCTGGTAATCATTCATGATGATCACCTGTTCCCAGTAATCGGCAACCTCATCCATTCCCATGGAGCGGCAGATATAAACCAGGTTCAGAATGTCTTTCTGGAAGCAGGATCCGCCAAAACCTACAGATGAATTCAAAAATTTAGGACCTACACGACTATCAGAACCTACAGCACGGGATATCTCTTCAACATCGGCTCCGGTTTTTTCACAAACCTCACTCATTGCATTAATAGAAGAAACACGTTGAGCCAGAAAAGCATTGGCTGTAAGTTTAGACAATTCAGAAGACCATACATTGGTTTGCAGTAACTTCTCCCTGGGCATCCAATGGGCGTAAATATCTGTAAGGGCATCCATTGCAGCCTGCCCTTCCGGTGTACTATGGTCGCCTCCTATAAGCACACGGTCTCCATAAAGCAGGTCATTTATTGCTGTACCCTCAGCAAGAAATTCAGGATTGGAAAGAATCTGGAAGTTTACTCCACTGCCTACATTATCAAGAATAGAACGTACAGCCTCTGCCGTACGGACAGGCAGAGTGGATTTTTCCACTACAATCTTATCATCCTTTGCTACTTCAGCAATTCTTCGTGCAGAAAGCTCCACATACTTCAAATCAGCTGCCATGCCTTTCCCCTTTCCATATGTTTTAGTAGGCGTATTCACAGACATAAATATCATCTCTGAATCTTCTATAGCCTTGTCGATATCTGTAGAAAAGAACAGATTTCTTCCACGGGCATCACTTACCACCTCTTTAAGACCTGGCTCGTAGATAGGAAGATCTTCCAGATTTTCATTATTCCACTGTTTTATGCGCTCATCATTGATATCAACCACGGTCACATTAATCTCGGGACATTTCTGTGCTATTACTGCCATTGTGGGTCCGCCGACATATCCGGCACCGATACAGCAAATATTTTTAATTTGTTTCATTTGAATAGCGTTTTTTATTGTTTCTATTATTACTATTTTTTAATTAAACCTAACAAGTTTTAGAAACCTGTTAGATTTTTATGTATTATTCTTTCCATCAAGGCTCCAAATATAATAACTTCATTGAAAAAAACAGGTGATAGTTAATAAATTGTCCCTTTAAAACTAAAAAAAACAAGGCTCTGTTGAAAAATAATGTTGTATAATTACAAATAGTTTCAACTATTATGTATTGTAAAAGAAAAAATATTTTTGCTATAAAAAGATAAATTTTTCACGCAGAACTCGCTAAGTCAATACGCAGAGTACGCAAAAACTTTGCGCACTCTGCGTGCTTTTTTGCGTTCTTTGCGTGAAACTTATATTCTTAAAAATTGACGTTATCCTTGGAATTTATCTATAATAGAGTTTAAAGTACTTTCGATAAGTATTACAAAATTTTATAACAGAGCCAAAAACAATAATCCTTTTTGTGATTTCAGGTAGTTGATAAAACTCAGCGCCAGAGCCTGCCTAATAAGTCTTAATGAAAGGTTAGCTGAAAATCGGATTTCCCACACCTCTTATTAGTTTAATAATCTGAGCCTCTCTTCCTTCTTAAATGAACGCACAAGACTCTAACCCAAATTGAGCGATTTTCGCTCACGAATTTGTAATTCTGAGTTGATACAAAATGCACTCACTGGCAAAGGCTTTGTGCATTGCGCCATGCAACAAGAATAGGTAAAGAAGAATCAGGTTCTGTAGAAAATTGTTGTCTTTTCTATTAAATGTTAACTGCCTCCGGCATCATTTGGTCGGAAAACATATTAGTTCGTAACAAGTCCTTCATACGAAAACAAGATAAACATCAAAACGGCAAGAATAAAATTTTTGGAATATTTATGATTCCACACTATTATAACTCTTCGTTACATTAGTTTTTTCTTTTTGATATATTAAGTGATCGATATTCATTCTATTGTAATCCCACTTTTCTTTCCCGGTAAGTGCTTCATACTGCTCTTTCTCAAAGGTTGTAAGTTTTTTATATTCCATCCTTCTGATAAAATAAATTGGCAGATAAGAAAAGAACAAGGCTAAAGCAATTTCTGAAACGACTAAATACAAAATACCTATATTCTGAAACAATAAAACCAGAATAATAAATCCGGCATTAAAAGTCAGAATCGTAAATGTGGCCTTCTTATGCGATTTTTTCAGAAACAACAAACGATGGTGTACATGAAGCTTATCAGGCGAAAAAGGCGATTTTCCATTAATCGCACGGATTAAGAAAACTCTGAGTGTATCAAAGAGCGGAACAATTAAAATTCCGAAAGACACTGCAGGTGCTGAAGCAATTTGATAAGGCTGGCTTACAACATTTAGTTCATTGAACTGGATGGTGAGGTAGGCCAGACTAAAGCCAAGAATAAGAGATCCTGTGTCGCCCATAAAAATTTTATTCTTGCCATGAGATATATTAAAGAAGAAAAATGCTGCAAATCCTCCAATAATAGCGAAACTCAAAATGGCTAGCTGTACTTCTCCAATAAGTACAAAATAAACGCCAAATGTCAGGGAAGCAAGAATGCCGACACCAGAAGCTAACCCGTCAATTCCGTCAATCAAATTAAAACTATTGGTAATAACGAGAATGACAAAGATTGTCAAAATGGCTCCGGCAAATGGATGTATAGATTCAATCCCCAGGAAACCATGCAGGGTTGTTAACTGTAAGCCTCCTACTAACACTAATAAAGATGCTGCCAACATTTGAGCCACCAGTTTTTTTAACGGATCAATATCTATAATATCGTCCTTAATCCCAACAAATGCCATAATGAATATTCCGACAATAAAAATCTGCAAATGAAAATATTGAGTAAAATCAACCAACAGAAGAACTACAACACTTAATGGCAAAAAAACCGCAAAACCACCTAAAGAGGGAACACTACTTTTATGAGAGGAGCGTCCATTGGGAACATCAACCAATTTTTTTATTTTGGCAATTTTTACAACAGTAGGAATAATGAACACGGCAGCAGCCGCTGTTATAATAAATGCCAGAATAGGTGTTAAAGCTGAAGCATTATTAATAATTTCTCGCATATTTATCCTTTAATCTGATTTTTATCTCTATAAATTTAACATACAATATATTCTTTTATTATAAATTGACCAATTATTTCCAATTTTAAAAAAAATAATAAGCTGTATGTTGTGAAGCACGAAGATAAAAAATTAATAAGATTTAACAAATCAAAAACATGATTATTATAAAAAACAAAAATCAGACCGTCAGGTTAATAAATATATCACAGGGAACTGTATAAGTTTTATCCCTTACTGGCTTCGGCTTATGTCTTATACCTAGGACGGGAAAGAAAAATAACCGTTAACGGGTTGGGTTAAGAGTGTTAACGCATGTTCATCAGAATAAAAGAGCCTGTATGCAAACAGAATTTTTTAATAAAATTATATAAGCCAATTTGTAAAGGATGCTTTAAATTTTATTTGTGATATACGATAACAGAACGAAGTTTTCCAACCTGAAATATTCGGACTAAAAAACTTCTAAAATAGTGACTTAAAATCAGGTTCCTAATAGTTGAGCCTAACTGCTAACTTTTCAAATGAAAGTACAAGGCGCTAAGCAGAATTTGCAATTCTGCCCTGATACAAGATACATCAATTACCCCAACTGCTCACATAGAAATATTTCTGGCACAGGGATACACCCAATAACAATTATATGACTAAAAAATGCCGGAGGCATGAAATATTGGTAGGCCCGGATGTCAATCCGGGTTATAAAACAATCAATCGAACAGCAGAATCCCGTAGCGATGACGTTTTTAACGCGTCAGATGCCGGAAAGAAATTGCAAGGCTGCAGCTTCCGGAATGGGTGCCACTTTCATTTAATTAGCCCAAGATCATTCCTATAATTGTCGCAGAAAGCAGAGAGGCAAGCGTACCTCCGACTAAAGCACGCATTCCATTAGTTGATAAAAATTGACGCTTATTTGGAGCTAAGCTGCCAATTCCACCAATTTGTATTCCAATTGAGGCAAAATTAGCAAAACCGCAAAGCATATAAGTTGCCATAATTATGGATTTATATTCTGCAAAACTACCAAAAGCTGCACTACCTGATGACTTAAGCTCAGCAAGACTTGTATATCCGACAAATTCGCTTGCAATTAATTTTTCTCCCAGTAATTGCCCGAGAAGGGTAATATCCTGAATATCAACTCCAATAACCCACATAAGCGGAGCAAATGTATAACCCAAAATAAATTCGAGCGATAACTCACTGTATTGTCCATTTGTTGCATCAGCAATCAAGGAATTTAAATCTAACCAGGCTCCTGTTTTAGTAAAAATAAAGTTGACCATAGCAATAAAAGAGAAAAATACCAGCAGCATAGCACCGACATTTACTGCAAGCTTCATTCCCTCTATTGTTCCATTAGAAAGTGCATCGAGGAAATTGTTCCCAGCTTTATCGGCCGAAACCCCTACCTGTTTGTCGACTTCCTGAGTTTGCGGCAACAAGATTTTAGACATCACAATGGCTCCAGGGGCTGCCATAACCGAGGCTGTTAAAAGGTGTTTTGCAAACATGACCCGCTGAACCGGATCGTCACCTCCAAGAAAGCCAACATAAGCAGCCAGTACTCCTCCTGCAACAGTTGCCATCCCGCCAATCATAACAAGCAACATTTCAGAATCATTCATATTCGGTAAATACTTCTTAATCATCAGTGGGGATTCAGTCTGTCCTATAAAAATATTACCAGCAACAGAAAGACTTTCGGCACCGGAAATTTTCAGAGCTCTGACCATAACCCAGGCTAAACCTTTTACTACAACCTGAATAACTCCAAAATAAAATAAAACACTTGTTAAGGCCGAGAAGAATACGATAGTAGGTAATATCTGAAATACAAAGATATAACCAATCTTATCCTGATTCACAAGAGGGCCAAAAAGGAATTCACTTCCTGCCTGAGTGAAATCAAGTATTTTAACAAAAATTTTACCGACAAAATCGAAAAAGTCAGCAACTACAGGAATATATAAAATACTCAGGGCAAGTACGAGCTGAATGAACAATCCTTTTCCCACAACAAGCCAGTCAACAGCTTTGCGGTCTTTACTGAAAAGCCAGGCAATAATAACTAAAACACACATACCCAGCAACCCTCTGAGTATCGTAAAAATTGAAAATCCATTTTTATTTGATTTGTCTAATAGAATATTGGATCCCGAAACTGTATCTTCGGGTGAAACAGCAGCAGTATCTTCTTTTGCAGCAGGAGAAACATTTGGAAGGGGACGAACAGTATCAGCTTCAGGGATATTTACAGTATCTGCAATCTTTTGCTGATTATCCTCTGCAAATCCTTTATTCTGGGAAACAAAAATACCTATAACGACAAGAACGACTGAAAAAATAACCAGAATTCTCTTCAAAATTTTCATTAGAATATCGTTTTAAGTTTAAAAGTTATTACCTCATTTGAATAAATTGATGTTTATTTCCACGTTATCAAAGCATTAGAAATTCAAAGTCAGAATTTTGAAGTTTTTTATAAATATCATTTCGTCAAAAGCATCATTTAAAGACTTCGAGCCCATGGAACCCTCCTGCCGAACAGGCATGGTTTATCTATGGGGTTTTGGCTACAAATGACAGATAAGCGTTTCATTTGGATATCTTTTTGTAAACCACATAAGACAAATAAGTTTCATAAATATATCAGGAATCCTTTCGGCGGTTTATCTCATCTCGAATCACAGAGGCCTTTTCGTACTCTTCATTTTTCACAGCCTCATCCAGAAGGTCTTCAAGCTCCTCGGTTTCCATATCTTTGTATTGGCCTGATTGAGTTGTCGATGAAGAAGTGGATTTATGTGGTTCCGATTGCATCCCCTGTTCTTTTTCCTGCTCCAGATCGATTACAATGCCAGACTTTGAAAGTATTTCTTCAGTTGTATAAATTGAACATTTAAAACGCAAGGCAAGCGCTATTGCATCAGAGGTTCTCGCATCAATCGTCACGTCTTCTCCGCCATTAGTACAAATTAATTTGGAATAGAAAACCCCTTCTTCTAATTTATAAATAATAACCTCTTTCAGATTTATTTTAAAAGTTGTTGCGAAATTATGAAACAAATCGTGCGTGAGCGGCCTGGGTGGTTTTAACCCTTCTAATTGAATTGCTATGGATTGTGCTTCAAAACCACCAATTATGATAGGTATTCTTCGTTCTCCTTGCTCCTCAGTTAGTACCAAGGCATAGGCGCCAGTTTGTGTCTGGCTATAAGAAATCCCTAATACATTTAATTTGATTTTATCCATAAATATTTCAGGTTCTTTACTGTGTTATTGCAAATGTAATTAATTAAGAATAAAATATTATCCAAATTTTCCAATTAATTTTTTTAAAACACAAATAAGACAGTAAAATGTTTTATTAAACAAACAAATAATCACTTCTATAAGCATATATTTTTATTAGAAAATCCGATTGCATTCGGATTTTATCAAATATCTTTACAAAATAAAAGTTTCCATTATGTGGGTTATCACCCTGGTCATAACGGCAGTAGTTTCCTTAAACTATGCATTTCTCATTCTCTTTTTCCGCAGAGGCTGGAAAAAGCTACCTTCTAATGTTAAACCTTCAAAAGGCAACACGTTTATTTCTGTATTAATTCCGGTGAGAAATGAACAGGAAAATATTCCAGTACTCATAAAACAGCTCAAGAAACAGTCTTATCAAAATGGTCTTTGGGAAGTTCTATTTATCAATGATCACTCAACAGATAACTCCGTAATACTCATTTCGCAAAATAGCAATCAATTAAAAAACGTAAAACTAATTCATCTTCAAGCGGACAAATCGGGAAAAAAGCATGCTATTTGGTGGGGAATTCAGAATAGTTCAGGGAAATTAATTGTTACACTTGATGCGGATTGCCTGCCCGCGGAAAAATGGCTGGAAACAATTGCATACTTTTACCAGGCAAGCAAACCACAACTGATCATAGCTCCGGTAATCATGAATAGGAGAAAAAGCATGAGCAATGCCCTTTTCGGCCTGGAATTCATTAGCTTGCTGGCATCGACTGCAGGTGCAGCAGGGAAAAAAAAGCCAATAATGTGTAACGGAGCAAACCTGGCCTTTGAAAGAGCTTTGATTAAAAAGATTTCCGACATATATGAGCATCCCTCGGCTTCAGGGGATGATATATTTCTCCTGGAAGAAGTCAAAAGAAAAGGCAAAAAAATCAGCTTTTGTAAATCTGTTAATGCCTGTGTATATACCGATCCTCCACAAAACATCAGGCAATTTATTAATCAGCGTTTACGGTGGGCCGCAAAGAGCAGCCAGTACCAGGATCATTTCCTGATATATACAGCAATATCTGTATTTCTAATAAACTTCGCCTTAGTTGGAACGCTAATCAGCTCTATATTCAACTTTCAGATTATATATGTGTTTGTATCATTACTGCTATTAAAAGGCACTGTTGATTCAATGCTTTTAAAGCCCGTCAGCATTTTTTTTAATTTAAAAGCACTCTTAAAACCAAAATATTACCTCTCAACGCAATTGCTGTACCCGTTTTATAGTGTTTTTATCGCTTTTGCAAGTCAGGTTTCCGGGTTCAATTGGAAAAACCGCCGTTATAAAAATTGAGATCCCCGCAGAAAGCCGCCAAGCAGTTTGAAACCGATAGGCGGCTGTGACGGAAAATTAAGGGTTCCGATCTTCCTTGCCAATTTTAAATGATAAATGTTTTCTTATTCTGTTTTTTTGCCGAAAGTTTTTAGGCTTACTCAGAAGATCGAAACCCATCGCACCAAGAAAGAAAAATCTTTACCTTTTCTGGTCCAAACCCATTCAATTAGCATTTTTAGGAATACTCATGCGGATAATCATAAAATATTATTTAATTTGTATTCCATAAAGCAAAAAACGATGGCTGGTTCAAAAAAACACACAGAGAAAAATTACAATTCGCCAAACAGGGTTGCCTGGCGAAAATTTAAAAGAAACTATTTCTCTATGTTCGGCTTATTTTACCTATTGATTGCCTTTCTGATTGCTTTACTCGGATATTTAATAACCCCGGATAATACCACCAATGCAAACAGCCAACACCTTTCACTCACCACAAAAAAACCCGGTTTCTCGGTAAAAATGCTCAAAGTCAGACGCAACAAAAACATTGAAAATAAAAGCCGGGTACACCATTTGATCTATGGAAAGGAAAGCAAATATGAATTTATACCAATAAACGATTTCCATATAAAAGATTCTTTGCTTGTAATCACTGAGTACACAGAGCATGAAACTGATGAGCAATTCACACAAAATTTTCACCCGGCAGATGTTGTTTATCCGGTATCGTACGACAGACCAATCAAAGAGGATGGAAAAACCTACAGCTTCGTTACTGTGAACAATAAACGCAAAACAATAAGCAAAGAAGAACTAGAGGAAATTATAAGAGAAAATCATATGATTCAGAAAAATTTTCTCCTGGGAACGGATCGTTTCGGGAGAGATATGTTGAGCCGCTTGATTATCGGAGCACGCATTTCACTGTCTGTAGGTTTTATTTCAGTTATGATTTCATTGCTTATCGGGCTTACTTTGGGCTCAGTTGCTGGTTATTTCAGAGGCTGGGTTGATGATATCATTATGTGGCTGATTAATGTAGTTTGGTCTATCCCCACACTCCTGATGGTAATAGCGATTACCCTGGTCATTGGAAAAGGCTTCTGGCAAATTTTTATTGCTGTAGGCTTGACCATGTGGGTGGAAGTAGCAAGAGTTGTCAGAGGCCAGATCATCTCTATCAGGGAAAAAGAATACATTGAAGCTGCAAAAGCTATGGGCTTCAACTCCAGGAGAATAATAACCAGGCATATACTACCAAATGTAATAAATCCTGTAATTATTATCTCCGCAGCCAATTTTGCAACTGCTATTCTTATTGAGGCGGGACTGAGCTTTTTAGGAATAGGCGTTCAACCTCCGGTTCCATCCTGGGGCATGATGATCAAAGAGCATTATGGCTTCATTCTGGTTGACATGGGTTATCTTGCTTTTCTTCCTGGTCTTGCCATTATGTTTACGGTTCTGGCCTTTACTTTGATCGGAAACGGTTTAAGAGACGCTTTTGATACACAGAAGATTTAAAATTTAATCACAATAAACCCTCCTTTTATCACGTAAATTTAATAGTAATACTTTGTTCAGGATAAAGCGCATAATCTTTATCAAAAGATGGTGCATATTCGTCAAATCCAGATAAACCAAAAACATTTTCAAGCGTTCTAAATAGAAAATTAGTAACCTAAAAAACAATAGAAGATGTTAACTCATTTAAGACAAACAGTTGAAATATTAAAAGGCAGAGTCCAGAAAAATCTTGACATAATCCACAAAAATGAGAGGATTGTAAAGAAACTGCTTGAGGAGCCTGTTTCCAATGAGAGAAGCCAAAAGCTAGAAGAAAAATATCAGGAAAATAAAAAGCTCTTAACAGAAAATAACGACTCTATTAAATTACAGCTTCAACTTACAAAGTTTATTGACACGTATAAAAATGAATTTGAAGAAATTGAGGATGAACAATTTAAAAAGACAGAAGCTCCAGAAGAAACAGAGGCCCCATTAACCAGGGAAGATGTTTTCAGGTTAACAATCAACAAAGAGATCCAATTTGATGAACATCACCCTTATTATGAAGATGAGGAGTTTTTCAATGATTTAATGGAGCATTTTTCAAGTATTGAGGATTATGAAATGTGTGGCTTTCTTTTAGACAACAAGAAGAAATTACATGATTCTTAGGAAAATTCAAAGATCTCGTTAGATATCAACGCAAGAATACAGAATTCGGAAAACAGAATGCAGATTTGTTCTGCATTCTGTTTTCTGTATTCTAGTAAATACTGTCCACTACTTATAAAAACTGCCTAACTAAAACTTCTTTTCCTTAAAACCCAGTAAGACAGGCCAATAAAAAGAACAAAATAGAAACCAGCCATTCCAAGGGAAGTTGCCTGACTAAGTGCCGGTTCAGTTGCCATTGGAAAATTCATTTGACCAGCACTATTCGGACCTCCGAGGCTTTCTGAAACATATTCAGGAAAAGGGGTGAGATCTGAAATAAGTTTCGCAGGTAAATAGCGTTCATAATCCGGAAATAAAAGCTTCCTGATTATAAGTTCTCCTGGAAAAAGGTAAAGAATAAAAGAAACTATGGATAAGGCATTATTTCTGAACATGATTGCAAAAAACAAGCCCATTGAAACATAAGCAAGTGTTTGCAGAAAATATACGAATAAAATGTCTATTTGGAAAAGCTCATTTTCCAGACTACCTGCGCCCATAATCAATCCTGAAATCATTGAAGTAACAAGCACAAGTATAAATCCATAAATTGCAACTATAAATAAAACCTGAACTTTTCCTGATATAAGCTGCTCATGGTTTAATCCATCAATAATATGTTGCTTAAAGGTACCAAAACGAAACTCGTTGCTAACCAACACAATCACAATTATAGCCAGAAGGATATTAAACCAACTGGATACCCATGCAAAAAAATCATACACATGAGGGAACTGAAACAAGGCATCAACAGAAAAAACACCTACACTGATATCTATTTTTGAGATTAGAAGAATGACCAAAAGAAAAAATACCAAATGCAAGGTGATTAGTGATCGAAAGGTATTTGAGGAAAAGGTTTTTATTGCCTCTATCCGTAGTAATTTTCCCATTTTTCAAAAATTATTTAATTAACTCTAAAAATTCTTTTTCCAGTGTATTTTTCTTAGACTCTAATCGATTAAGCACTATGTTATTATCGAACAAATATTTATTCAGATCAGAAGCCGTATAGTCGTCATTCAGGACAATCTGAAATCCATCCTTATCCTGCTTGTATTCTTTAACCATATCGCTTGAGCTAAGCACCCTAACCAGGCCATCGGGGTTTGGCGTATCGACATAAATCAAATTCACCTTTTTCAGGATTTCATCAACTCTGCCTTCCCTAACAAGTTCCCCGGCCTTTAAAATGCCCACATGGGTACATACTTTTTCTACCTCATCAAGGATATGACTTGCAAGAATAATTGTTTTGCCTTCCTTGTGCTGCTGATTTATAATTTCTCTGAGATCTGAAAACCCCTCCGGATCGAGGCTTTTTGTTGGCTCATCAAGCACGAGTACCTCAGGATTTCCAAGCAAAGCAGAAGCCAATGCAAGCCGCTGTTTCAAACCCGAAGATAAATGCCTGAATCTGGAATATTTCCGCTTTAAAAGACTGGTTATACCCAAAACACGGTTTATGTCACTAAAAGGCACGTTTTTAATATTTGCAACAATACGCAAGTTATCACTCAGTGTAAGATAGGGATAAAAATTAGGAGATTCAATCAAACTTCCAATCCGCAGTCTGGATTTTGAGCCAGGTTCCTCACCAAACCAAAAGTATTCGCCAGCCGATTGATTTAACGTTCCTAATGCAATACTCAAAGTGGTTGTTTTGCCGCTTCCGTTAGGCCCCAGCAAACCATAGACATTGCCCCGGTTCACATTTAAATTTAAATTATTAAGTGCCCTTAAATTCCCATATTTTTTACTTAAGTTCTGAATTTTAAGAATTGATTCTTCGCTCATTGGCTTAATTTTATGGTTGGATTAATCAGAGGTTTATCCCTTTTCCTTAATTTTTATGGTAGTTAATATTGAATTGTTTTACATCTATTTGAATAACAAATTAAGGAAATTTTACATCATATAACAACATTAATTCAGCTAAAAAAATAAAAAGGAGGCCCATAGAACCTCCTTTGGAAATGTTGTTCCCCGACTATTAATATTCTTCTTCCATCTTTTCCATTTCATTCTCAAAGGTCTCTTTATACTTCTCGTAATCGTAATCAACCTTTAATCTTTTATCCTTCGACAAGCGGTTCTTCATAGCTTCTTCAAGCGCATCTACAGACATTTCAATAGCCAGATAAGTTTTGTACTTACCTTCCTTTGTTCTGGTGTGTTTTTGGCATATTGTTTTAATGTTGTTCAACTGTTGATTGATAACTTCCCTGTTAAGGGACTCAAATCGCTCTACTACCTCTTCGGTATTGTTAAACTCGCGTGAATTTACGTAGTTATCGGTTGTACCTTTGATAATCGTTTCAATCTGGCCGGCTAAAGCAGCCTTTGCGTTACTCATAGCTTTTTTCCTGGCAACCATTTGATCGCCGCTTTCACCTACCGCATTAGCTCTGAAATGTTTCTTATCGGTTCGGTAATCTTCACCTGAACAATACATGGTGATCAATTCCTCTTCTTCTTCTGCAACATTGGTAGCTTTCTTCTTTGAACCACAACTTGATAATCCAAGACTTATAATTAAAGCACTTGCTATCAATAAACTGAATGATTTGTACATTTTAGTTCTCATATTTGACACATTTTAAAAGTTTAAAAATTCATTTTTCGTAAATCTGGTATTATTTGTTCTTGTATTTGTTTTTCCACTTTTTCTCTGGCATCTTTCGCTGCCATGTTAAATCCGCCGCCCTTCATTCCTTTTATATTGGACAGGCCGGTACTATAGATTTCTGTATTAGTCTTTGTATTGGTAACACTCATATTGCAATCCAAATAAGCAGTATGAAGGTCATAATTATCCATCTTTTTTCCTTTTGTTGTATTGGCAGTTATTCGTACAATAACATCAGCACTTGATTTATCAGGAACAAAAGAGAAAAAACCTTCTGAAAGTGCTTTCCTGAAAATATTTGTGACGGGCTTTCCTGTTGAAATTTTGCCAAACTCTGTTTCCTCAGACTCTAAATAAGCTTTAAGCTCAGTAACATTTAATATTAAATAGCTATAAGGAACGGAGCCTTTGAGATGAAACATCTTTTTCAGCAGATTATCCTGGGTTTTCTCCCCAAAATACACATCTGTATCTAAAGCCATTTTAATTTTTTGTTGCTTTCCTTTTGGAGCCATCTCAGCTATAGAACAAGTTATAACTCCTGATGAATTGCTGTGAACCTGCTCTGTTTTATTAATATCCAATTCAGGGAAACTAAAAACTACAGGCAAATCAGAAACTGGTTTTCTCTCTCCGTCTTTCGAATAATAAACAGTTGCCGTTACCGGACTATTCCCTGCAGACAAGGCACGAATATCAAATTCTTTCTGACTCGACCTAAATTCAATTGAGCTAAATATTTCCTGAACATTTTGATAAATTCTGTTGCCGAGATTTATCCTTCCCTCAAAAGTAAAAACAGAAATATCCTCATCCAAGTGAGGTTTTACAGCCTCAAAAGCTTTTACGTAATAATTCAGGGCATTGGGTACATTGTAAGCTTTTTCAGCCTCTCTGGCTTTTTCATAAAAATCTTTTGCCAGGCTTTTTGCCTTCTCTAGTTCTTCCTGCTTTCGACGACGATATTTTTCCTTAGAAAGTCTATAATACACCCAGTAGTTATCTTTCCCTTTCCATGTATCTATGAGTTCATGGTTTTCCAGATCATCTTTCATCTTTGACTTGGTAATGGACTCGAATTCCTCCTTAAAACCCGATTCATCTTCAAATTGTTTTAATACTGAATTGCTGGAAATGCTAACTGAAATTTCTGATATCATATCGGTTAAAGCATTATTTTTAGCAACTTTTGTATAATTATTTTCATAGGTTTTGGCCATTCCTATACCAATATAATACTCGTCACTAACGGGTCTGTCTTTTACCCAATCAGGTTTCTTCTGGCTTCCTGAAGAAACGCCGGTGGCTGCACAGGAAGAAAAAAAGAAAAGAGAAATTAACAAAATAATATTGAAGAAATTGTATTTCGGTAAATTCATAAGGCCATGATTTTTAATTTTATCGTAAAAATACAGATTTAATTTATCTTTTTCCATAAATTCATTTTTAACTAAAAAGAAAGTCAACCTGTTTCTATTCTTCTTTACCCGCTCTCTTTTCAAGAATATCAAAAACCTTGCCATATTCAAATCCTTTTTGAGTCAAAAACCTGATAATTTTTGCTTTGCCTTCTTTATCAACAGGATAAGGAATTTTACTGATTTTTTTCTCAAGTTCCTCCTCCAAAATTCGCTCATAATATTCTGGTTCAATTTCATCCAGCTTTGTTTGAATCAGTGTTTCATCAATGTTTTTTGCATGGAGCGCATAAGCAATCTTTCTCTTACCCCAATGGTTGAAATTTAATTTATCATTAATAAAAGCTTCAACATATCTTGTATGGTTGATAAAATCATGCTCCTGCAAATCACTCAATATTTTCTGTCTGTCATCCTCCGGAACATTATACTTCCTGAGTTTTTGTTCTATATCGTATTCACATTTTTCGCTATTAGAGCAAAGGGCCATCATCTTTTGTAAATATTGATTGTACTCGTCCTTGTTCATAGCTTTGTAGCTTTTATCATGCGTGGTTTATTGTTAATATCTCGTTTTAAAGTAACATCCACAAAATCATTCTTCTCTAACAATTGCATAACCTCACGGCTGAAATATTCATTAATCTCGAAATAAATTTCGCCTTTAGGCTGAAGGTGTTTTCCGGCAACTTCTGTAATTCGGTTATAAAAAATCAATGGTTCATCATCTTTGACAAACAACGCTTCTTCGGGTTCAAACCCAAGCACATTTTCATGCATTAGTTTTTTTTCAGATGTTCTTACATATGGAGGGTTACTCACAATTATATCATAATCGTAGTTTGATAATTCTTCTTCCAAAATATTCAACACGAAAAAACGAACATCCACATGATTTAAACTAGCATTTTCTGAAGCCTTTTGTATAATCGCCCCGTTAAAATCAATGGCTTCTACATTGGATTGGGGTAAAAATTTAGCGAGAGCAATTGCAATACAGCCCGTTCCTGTGCCAATATCAATAATTTTTTTTGTCTTGTTCCGGACATTCTTAATAATCCAATCCACCAGCTCTTCTGTTTCCTGTCGTGGTATCAGAGTTTGTTCATCTACCTTAATGGTAAGATCAAAAAAATCGGTTCCACCCAGAATATATTGTATCGGTTTTCCCGTCTTTAATTCATCAACTATAGAAAGTAAATCATCACTTTTTTTCTGAGGAACTGTATAATTATGATTTAAAAGCGCATCGATTTTTTTTATATTTAACTGTTTTTCAAAAATAAGATAGATGATATTTTCGATTTCCCCTGGTGGATAAATATTTTTTAAAGTTTTTTTTACAAGGGCTTTAAACTCTGCCAGTGTGAATTGTGTTCTCATATTTCAAAAATAAAAAAATACACGATGAATTCTTCAAATATTCAGGAAAAATACATGAAACGCTGCATAGAACTAGCCAGAAATGCAATTGGAAATACATATCCAAATCCGCTGGTAGGTGCAGTAATTGTTCATAAAGGAAAAATAATCGGCGAAGGATATCATCAGCAATGTGGAAAACCCCATGCCGAGGTAAATGCCATTGAAGCAGTCAAAGATAAAAGTCTGTTAAAAGAATCCACGTTATATGTAAATCTGGAGCCGTGTTCACATCACGGTAAAACACCCCCTTGTTCGGAATTGATTGTTCAGAAAGGAATACCCTGGATAGTTATAGGTACGCGTGATACTTCGGGAAAAGTTTCTGGAAAAGGCATTGATATCTTAAAAGAAGGAGGATGTCAAGTAAAAGAAGGAGTGCTCGAAGATGAATGCCGGGAGCTGAACAAAAGATTTTTCACGTACCATGAAAAAAAGCGCCCCTATATCATACTGAAATGGGCTCAAACAATGGATGGCTTTATTGATAAGATACGCAACCAAAACGACCCAATCCAGCCGAACTGGATTACAAACCAGATTTCAAAAAAGGCAGTTCATAAGTGGCGTGCAGAAGAGGAAGCTATTCTGGTTGGTTCTGTAACTACCCTCAAAGACAATCCGCAATTAAATGTACGCGAATGGGCAGGCAAAAATCCGCTTCGCTTGGTAATAGACAAAAATTTCGATATTAATGACTCGTATAAACTAATTAATGACCATCTAAAAACAGTCGTTTTCATTGATAAAGGAATAAAAGACAGAAAGTTCAAGAACAAAAATGATCAAAACACGGAAATTGTTCCGCTCGATTTTTCCAAAGAATTAACAGAGCAAATTTTAGACTACTTATATAAAACAGAAGTCTCCTCTGTTTTCGTAGAAGGAGGCACCTATACTATTGAAAATTTTATTTCTGAAGAATATTGGGATGAAGCAAGAATTTTCGTTGGGAATAAATTTTTTTACGATGGCGTAAAAGCTCCCGCTTTTCCGGAAATAAATACTCAAAAAATTGATTTTGAAGAAACAAGACTATATTTTTCACGTAAAATTTAATATCTCCTTAAACTAACATATATGGTTCATATCAATCACTTGCAAAAGTTCTGTAAATAAACGCAAAATACTATAAGGCCTTAATAACTATGTATTCCAATTGTAAATTCCGATATTCAAAAACCTATTTTTCCAAATGGCCTCCTGCGATTTAACGTATTAAATGTTATTTTTGTAAGGCATAAAACATGTTGTGAAACTTAAACAATAAATATTTTGAAAGCACTAAGAATAGCTACGCTCAGTTTTATCCTCATTTTAGCATATACCTTTTCAAACGCCCAGGAAATCACAAAAAATGCTGAAATCAGCCTTTTCACCTGCTCATCAGGCGAAGAGCTTTATTCTGTTTTTGGTCATAGCGCCATACGTGTAAACGACCCGACAACAGGCACCGACATTGTATTTAATTACGGGGTTTTCGACTTTAACACTCCAAATTTCTACTGGAAATTTGTTCGCGGAAAACTCATGTATCAACTTGCAATTCAGCAAACATACAGATTTCTTCAAGTATACAAATATGAAGGAAGAAGTGTTAAGGAAGAACATTTTAACCTGACGAGAAAGGAAAAAGAAGAACTCATCGCATTTCTCAAAAAAAATTACCAACCCGATAATCGTTACTACCTGTATGATTTCTTCTATAAAAATTGTTCTTCTATCATTTGGGATGTAGTAACTCCACAGATTAATGCTAAGTTACATTTTGATTCTACTTCATATCAGCCAAAAACATTCAGACAAATGCTTCATCCGCCATTGGAGGAGATGCCGTGGGCAAGATTTGGAATTGATATAGCGCTTGGAATCCCCGCAGATAAAACGGCAAGTTTCACTGAACAAATGTTCCTGCCGTCGTATCTATCAAAAAACATGAGGCATACTCACAGAAATCAACCTGTAAACGGAAGTAAACGCATCCTCAGGGAAGGAAAAACGCTCGTTGAGAAAGACGAAAGCGCTTCACCTTTTATTCTTTTCACTCCTTTAAGCGTATTTTGGGCCGTATTTATCCTTATCCTTGCGATGACCCTGTTTTTCCCAAAACACAAAGCAACAAAAATAACGGATTATGTATTTTTTACACTTCAGGGCATGCTGGGGCTTTTGCTGTTATTTTTATGGTTTGGAACAGACCATTCTGCAATGAACACAAATATAAATGTACTATGGGGCAATCCATTTGCTCTAATCCTTGTGTTTTTCTTATATAAAAAGCAACAACTAGTAAAAACAGCAACACTAGTTATCCTGATTCTATCGGCTCTGTTGACTTTACTGGGATGGAACTTCCTGCCCCAACAATTTAATCCGGCGTTTATACCAATCAGCCTTACTGTAATCTTAAGAACCTCTGAACATTTGTTAAGAATGAAACAAGACCGGACAATTTTATCGTTAATTCGGAGACAGAGATAATTTCAAAAAGCCAAAAAAGGAAATAAACAGAACGCAGATGACGCGCCCTGCCTGCCAGGCAGGCAGATATCAGGCGAATAATCGCGGATTTATAAAAAAAAGATATTCAAATATATTCTGTTTCTGAAATCACCTGTCATAGTAACCCAAAGCAAGTTATTTGTTTGTAAAAACTTTATAATGAAAACATTTTTTCATATCTTGAGACTAAATTTTAAAACTGACTAGCCATGTATACTGCAATAATTCTGGCCCTGCTTTTTATAGGTATTCGATTTCTGTACCTCGGAATTCAAAAGAAAACAAAAGGTAAAATCATTACCGGGGGCGTTGTAATCGCTTTGACAGCCCTTTTCTTCTTGTTTATGTCTTTCTGGGGAGAGAAATTATGGTACGATAATGTTGGCTTTGGGGACCGCTTCTGGATTGAAATCATCACTAAGGCATCTATGGTTATCATTGGTGGTGGATTGGGCGTTTTACTCGTACATCTGATGACTCGATCTATTTCCAAAGAAAGCATGTTCCATAAATACCTGGCATTGGTTATTGCTTTAATATACGGTATTTCCTGGGGATTATCAGACTGGGAAGTTGTGCTGAAATTCTTTAACTCTGTGAATGCAGGTATTCAGGAGCCCATTCTTAACCAGGATGCTTCGCTTTATATGTTCAAGTTGCCGTTTTATCATCAAATTGTCAATTTTTTCATTGTTATTTCAATAATATCCGCGGCAGCTGTTCTTCTTGGAATATTTGCAAAAGAGACAAATTCTCCCTCAAGTGATATAACCCTTGGTGTCAGAGAAGGCAGGTCTCTCGTTTATAGCGGAAGTGTGTTTTTTATAGCACTGGCTCTCGATAAATTTCTGGCAAGATATGACTTGCTTTTTTCAAGCTGGGGAGCAGTCTCAGGTCCGGGATGGACAGATGCACATGTCCGCTTGCCGGGTTATACCATCGCTGCCATACTCACGTTCCTTGTCGCCTTAATTTTTATTATGCCAGCTACACGAAAACGGCTTCTTAAATATTTACAAAGATTTAAAATACAAGTAATAAGCTTATTACCAGCAGCGTTGGGCTCTCTGTTTGGTGCCATACTGATTATCTGGCTCTTAATTCTTAGCATCCTTCCCGCAACATTTCAATGGTTAAAAGTTGAGCCCAATGAAATTACAATGGAGTCATCCTACATCAAAAACAATATTGAGTTAACACGTTATGCATTTAATTTAGATGACATCGAAGAAAAGGAATATCCTGTAAGTGAAACGTTTAACAAACAAACAGCAGAAGACAATCCAGGGATTTTTTCAAACATCCGTCTGTGGGACTGGCAAGCATTAGATGAAGTTTACAAACAATTCCAGGAAATTCGCTTGTATTATGAATTTAAAGATGTTGACATTGATCGTTATACCATTGACAGTACCTACCAACAGGTTATGGTGTCAGCGCGGGAAATGAATACCAAAAACCTTCCGGAACAAAGCAAAACCTTTGTGAATAAGAGATTTAAATACACACATGGTTACGGAATAGCGCTTAACAATGTGCATGAATTTACTTCCAATGGACTTCCAAAATTGATGATTAAAGACATTCCTCCGAAAAGCAAATATGACGAGCTGAAAGTTGAAAATCCAAGTATATATTATGGTGAACTCACAAACTCTCACGTAATTACAAACTCCAAAGAAAAAGAATTTGATTATCCAAAAGGAGATGAAAATATTTACACCCGATACGATGGCACAGGTGGAGTACAAATTTCAAATCTGTGGAGAAAATTTCTTTATGGATGGAAATTTGACGGAACCCAGTTTTTCTTCTCAGGATATCCAAAAGACAGCAGCCGCCTGATGTTTCACAGAAATATTAAACAGAGAGTTCAGAAAATAGCTCCCTTCTTAAAGTTTGACGCAGACCCTTATATTGTGCTTTCTGAAGGGAAATTATACTGGATCATTGATGGTTACACAACATCCTCATCATTTCCCTATAGTGAACCTTATTCTTCCAGAGAAATAATTGAGTACAAACAAGGAGAAATGGAAAGAGAGATTGTGTCAAATGTAGCCCCTAAATTAAACGGAGTGAATTATTTGCGAAACCCCGTAAAAGTGGTAATTGATGCTTACAACGGTAGACCGGAGTTATATATTTACGACGAGGACGATCCTGTAATTAACGTTTGGAAGAAAGTTTTCCCGGATATGTTCAAGAAAAAGGAAGAAATGCCCGAAGGCCTGAGAAAACATGTGCGGTACCCGATAGATAAATTATCGGTTCAGGGCCAGGTTTATGCAAAATACCACATGACCGATCCGAGAGTATTTTACAATCAGGAAGACATTTGGATTCGGGCTACAGAAAAATATTACAACAACATAAAACCAGTGGAGCCGTATTATGTTATGTGGGAAAGACCAGGAAAAGAGGAGGTGGAGTTTGTTCTTATGCAGCCTTTTACTCCAAAAAACCGGCAGGTAATGATTGGATGGATTGCAGGTATGAGCGACGGAGAAAACTATGGAGATTTCGTTGCATACAAATTTCCTAAAGACAAACGAATACTTGGTCCGCAACAAGTAGAAACAAAAATCGACCAGGATTCCTATCTGTCAGGCCAGTTATCACTCTGGGATCAAAGAGGCTCCAGCGTTATCAGGGGTAATGTATTGGCTATTCCGGTTGGAGAAACCATGATCTATGTTGAACCAATTTATCTTCAGTCAGAGACAGCGGCATATCCTGAATTAAGATTAGTAGCAGTAATGCACGATGATAACTTAAGCTATGCAGAAAGCTTTGATGAAGCACTAAAAGGAGTTTACGGTGAACCCGTGAAAAAAGTCCCCTCACGAAAGGCAGGGATAGATGAGGAAGAAATCACTAAAGACCAAAGCATGTTGATCAAAAATGCGAGCCAGGCTTTACAAAATTATCTTCAGTTCACAGGAGAACAAAAATTTGACGAGGCTGCACAATCAATGAAAGATCTTAAAAAAGCCTTAGAAAAGCTCGAGAAACAGAGCAAAGAAGATTAAATCACGCAACAGTGGCTGTAGCAGTTGCAGCGGCAAATGAGTGTTTTATAAAGGCAATTTCAGAAGTACCGGCTATATTTCTATAAGAATTCCTGCCGGTCGCAGGCAGGCAGAATGTGATAAACCTAACTATCAACGAAATATAAAAAATTGTATCTGGTATTTTAATGTTTTAATAAAAAGAATGAGCGTTTTATAAAATCCTATTTAAAATTTGACCCTGCTGCCAGCTTCTTTCTTTTTCCCTGTGCAAACGCTGACAGGCCTTGAAGACACTGCCAGGTTTTCCCCGGGCTGCCTACTTACTTTCTGGCAAATTTATGGCCATTTTAATATTTAACCTCTACTTTTGAATATGCCCAGGTACCTATTAATAAAAAAGAGGCGCTATAAAAAACGCCTCCTGCTTTATATGTTTTAATTTCAATAAGGGGTGATGGATTATTTTTTCTTGGTATCTTCCAGGTTTTTCTTAACTTCCACCTCTTTATAACCTTCAATTACATCGCCGACCTCAATATTGTTATAATTTTTAATATTTAAACCACATTCATAGCCCGTAGTAACAACTTTAGCGTCTTGCTTGAAGCGTTTCAGACTTTCTAACTCGCCGGAGTGGATTACAATACCATCACGAATTACCCGAACTTTACTGTCTCGTTCAAGTTTACCATCTTTAACAATACATCCGGCTACAGTTCCAACTTTTGTAATCTTGAAAACATCTTTCACCTCAGCATTTCCGGTTATCTCTTCTTTAATTTCCGGTTCAAGCATACCCTCGAGGGCATCTTTCATGTTATTAATAGCGTCATAAATGACAGAATACAATCGAATATCAATTTGCTCTTTACCCGCAAGTTTTCTGGCAGAGGCGGAAGGTCTTACCTGAAAGCCAATCACAACTGCATTCGAGGCAGCAGCTAACAGGATATCAGATTCCGTAATTTGCCCAACGCCCTTGTGTATAATGTTAATTTGAATTTCTTCCGTACTTAATTTTGCAAATGCGTCTGAAAGTGCTTCAACCGAACCGTCAACATCACCTTTGACAACAAGATTAACCTCTTTAAAGTTGCCAATTGCAATACGGCGCCCAATTTCATCAAGAGTGAGATGTTTTTGTGTCCTCATTGTTTGCTCTCGTTCTAATTGAGAGCGCTTATTTGCAATTTCTTTTGCTTCTTTCTCAGTTTCCATCACATTAAATTTATCACCTGCCTGTGGGGCTCCATTCAGGCCAAGAAGCTGCACCGGTTGAGATGGGCCAACTTCTATAATTTCTTTCCCTCTTTCATTGTACATTGCCTTAGCTCTACCCATATGGCTTCCGGCAAGTATTACGTCAGATATTTTCATCTTTCCGGCTTGTACAAGAATGTTAGAAACATATCCTCGTCCTTTATCAAGCCAGGATTCAAGCACCGTACCCATCGCATTTTTATTCGGATTTGCTCTGAGATCCAATAATTCAGATTCAAGCAACACTTTTTCAAGCAATTCATCAATATTCTCGCCTTTCTTTGCCGAGATATCCTGAGACTGATATTTTCCTCCCCATTCTTCCACAAGGTAATTCATATTCGCCAGCTCTTCCTTAATTCTTTCAGCACTAGCGCCAGGCTTATCAACCTTATTAATGGCAAAAACCATAGGGACTCCGGCCGCAGATGCGTGATTGATTGCCTCAATAGTCTGGGGCATAACGTTATCGTCTGCAGCAACTACAATAATTGCCACGTCAGTAATTTGTGCTCCCCTTGCACGCATTGCAGTAAAAGCCTCGTGACCAGGAGTATCTAAAAATGTGATTCTTTTTTCATCAGTAACTTCAACACGATAAGCACCGATATGCTGGGTAATACCTCCGGCTTCTCCGGCAATTACATTTGCTTTACGTATATGGTCTAATAGTGAAGTTTTCCCATGGTCAACGTGACCCATGACTGTAACAATCGGATCACGGGGTTCTAAATCTTCTTCTCTGTCTTCCTCATCTTTAATTGCCTCTTGTACTTCAACACTAACAAATTCCACTTTATAATTGTACTCATCAGCAACCAAAGCCATCGTTTCTGCATCTAAGCGCTGATTCATAGAAACAAGTAATCCTAGATTCATACAGGTTTGAATCACATCGTTTACAGGAATATCCATCATGCTTGCCAGTTCATTCACAGAAACAAATTCTGTAACCTTCAATACATTCTTTTCCTCCTCCTGCTTGGCTGCTTCTTCCTGCTGCTTCTCATTAATAGCCTGTCTTTTTTCCCTTCGGTATTTTGAACCTTTTGACTTTCCCTTACTCGTTAGCCTGGAAAGCGTTTCTTTCACCTGCTTCTGAACATCTTCTTCGTTTACTTCATTGCGTACAGGACGTTTCTTTTTGGACTTTTTCTTTTTCGGTGGTTCTTTCTTTTCCTTTGTTCCTTCTTGTTGTTTTGTCTTATTATCAACCTGTACCTTCTCCTTATCCTTATTAATACGTTTCCTTCGTTTTCTCTTAGGTTTTTTACTTTCATCCGCAGATTTGTCTTCTTCCTTTTTTGCTCCTTCCTTTTTCGCCCCTTCTTTTTTTGCACCCTCTTTTTTCGTTCCTTCTTTTTTTGTTCGTTCTGCCTCTTTTTCTTTGCGCGTTTTTCTATCCGGTCTTGTCTTTTGGTTTAAAGAATCAAGATCTATCTTACCGACGACTTTAATCTGCTCTTTTTCTTCCTCATCCTTGATATCCACAGTATTTGTCTGGCCTACAGCAACATTCTCAGGAGTTTCCTCCGCAGGTTTTTCTGTTTGTTCCACTTTATCTTCAGTTTTCTTTTCTTTTTTAACTTCTTTATTTTCCTGCTTCTCTTGTTTTTCTTTTGTTTTAGTTGGTTCCTGAGTTTTCTTATTTTTCTCTTCTTCTTTTACAGTTTCAGATTTTTCAGGAGCTTTTGTTTCCTCTTTTTTATCAGGAGTCTTCTTTTCAGCTTCTTTAGAGGATTCAGGTTGTTGTGATTTCTCTTTCTCTTCCGTTTTCTTTTTTGTTTCTGCTTGTTGTTTCTTCTGCTTTGTATCTTTTTCTTTCTTTGGCTTTTTAGTAACAGAATCAAGATCTATTTTTCCAACTACCTTAGGCTCTTTTTCCTGCTTTTTTTCTCCTTCTTCTTTGTCAGCCTCTTTTTCTTCTTCGGACTTATCGCTTTTTTTCTCCTCTTTCGTTTCAGCTTGCTCTTTCTCTTTTGGTTCTTCTTTAGCTTTTGGAGTAGCTTTCTTTTGTTCTTTTCCGCTTACATCTTTAATAAAAATTTCCTCGCCCTCTGCTGACTCATCCATGTCTGCATCATCCTCTTGTCCTTCTTGCTCAATATCATTAATAGAAATAGAATGCTTGCTCTCGTGGGATTTCTCCAGATTTATTTTTTTGGATTCCTTCTTAACATCACTATCTGTACTGTATTCATCAACCACAAGATTGTATTGTTCCGGGGATACTTTTGCGTTAGGATTAGAATCTATATCATAACCCTTTTTGTTAAGAAAATCCACAATTGTTGAAATCCCCACATTGAATTCTCTTGCCAACTTGCTCAATCTCGTTATTTTTTTATCCTTTGCCATATATACCCCTTAGAAAATTTATTACTCCTAATAAGTCGCTAAATTATAATTAATCTGTTAAATTATTCAAATTCTGATTTAAAAATTT